>Ga0208243_1000088_pt1 | contig 89874 bp, 73 predicted proteins | sample Subbio2Aug_QV12A_FD_184826 | JGI IMG/M metagenome (GOLD analysis project Ga0208243, IMG submission 184826) | Serpentinite rock and fluid subsurface biosphere microbial communities from McLaughlin Reserve, California, USA - CR12Aug_QV12A (SPAdes) | ecosystem: Environmental > Terrestrial > Deep... | reverse complement strand
CGCGAATATCCATAGTAGAGATTACATAACAACCTGTAGTGCTGTTGGTAATACGAATACCCAAGGTTTGTACATAAATGTCTTGGTTTTGGTATTGTAAGTTGGTAATCTCATTCGTGTTGTTTTGCGCATCGTTCAAACTCGGATAGAAGCTTACTGTCATACCGGTTTGACCTAATAAAATATCGTCTACTTGGTCGGCCAAATTAAATACTTCAAAACCTACTGCTCCGTTGTAATCACACAAAGTGTATTGCGGATAGTTGGGTTGTGAAGAGTTTGGCAACGGATTTACAATTAACTCTAAAGTCACTATATCAAAACATCCCGTGTTATTATTCTCTACTCTTACATACAAAGTAGCGGTAGCGCTAACATAACCTGTAACACTTGTAATAGCTCCCGTATCGTTTTGAGCATCACCCAAACTCGTATGGAAAGTCACCGTATGTGTTAATGGGTCGATACTGCCTAAGATTTGAGGTACAGTAGTAGTCAAATCAAAACTCTCAAAACCTACAGCTCCCGTATAATCACACAACTCATAATCATTCGGCTCTGTGGCTTCAGGGGTTGGATCAACTATCAATTCTAACTCTACATAATTGGCACAGCCGGTTAAAGTATAGAACACTCTAACATAAATCGTTTGGTTCCAATCGTTGATGTTTTCATAAGGACTCGTTAACGGATTTCCACCTATCAAAGCATCTGTCGGGGTTTCGTGGTAAGTCACCGAAACACCGGTTTGAAGTGAACCGCCTTGGATAGCCAAAGTAGCATCTTCTAAGTTAAATACACCAAAACCATCGTTGTTCGGATCACAATAGTGAAGTGCCGGTGGTGTTAAAGCCAATGGCCCTAATGTAACTCTTAATAATTGGGTGGTAATCGAATAACATCCGGTATTGATGTCCTCTATTCTGATGTAAACCGTTTCATTATCGGTTCCTAAATACGACAACGCATTTAAAGGACTCAATTCATTTTGGGCTTCTGCCAAGGAATTGTGGTAAGTAACCACTACACCTGTAGTACCTCCGGTTGATACAGATTCATTAACCGTTAAATCAAAAATAGCTTGGTTGGAAACACCATTACTACATTGAAAAATCGGATCCGGTGTAACAGCTACCGGTAATGGATTTACCACCAAGAAGAATGAACTGATAGAGTTACATCCGGTAACAGTATTGGTAATAACAATCCAAATCTCTTGTGGACTACTTGTGTTAGGATATAAGTTTGGTAACGCTCCGGTTTGGGTTTGTGCATCTGACAAACTCTCATAGTAAGCAATACTTACATTAGACTGACCGTTAGCAATCTCCGTGTCTTTACTGTTCAAGGTAAACACCTCTACTCCATCTCCGGGGTTGGTATAATCACACAACTCATAATTGCTGATAACCGGATTGGCTAGCGGCAACGGATTAACAATCAAATTGAAAGTGGTAGTACTAAAACATGACGGTGAACCCGTGTTGTAGGCTCTTACATAAATCGTTTGCAATCCCGGATCAATATTACAATAAGGACTCGCTATTGGAGAACCACTGGTAGAAGTCTCAAAAAACTCAACAACAATATTCGGATCTCCGCCGGTAATTTCATTAATCTTTGTCGTCAAATCAAAACCACAATAAAAACCATCGTTGTTGTAGCTGTCATCACAAACTACATAATCTGATGGAGTAAATATTGTTGGTGCAGAATTAATCGTAACTGTAGCCGAACCCGTGAGCGTTTGAGAACAGGTGGTGGCGGGATTAAGTACATTGATCAAATTGCAAGTCGACGGAGCCGTGATTGGTGCTGTACTAATCGAAGCTGTACCGGCTCCATTCAACGTTATTGTTTGAGCCGGATTGGAATCAATACTATAAGTTACCTCAGCGTTTGGCGTTCCGGAAAAGGTAATTACAGCTGTTTCATTTAAACAAACGGCAGCTGGTGAAATAGCAACTGAAGCTGTTGGTAACGGATTAACTGTTAATTGGAAAGATGTTGTGCCAAAACTAGTCGGATCGGCATTGTCTTCTAATCTCACATAGATGGTTTGTCCATTAGTCCCTAAAAATGCGTTAGCCGGAATTATTGGCCCAACCCCGGTATCGGCCGCAGATTGACTGGTGTAATAAGTAACGGTATAATCTGTTGCTGCATAATTAGTTCCTAAAACTATTGGAGTTTGTGGCGTAAAATTAAAAGTTGCTGAACCACTTCCGAAACTACTTTCACAGCTCACCAAATTGGGAGGTGTTTGCGGTACCGGACCGGTAATACACAAAGTCGGATCTATTTGCAAAGGAAATTGTGTAATTACAATACATCCGGTGGTATCATCTTCTAAAGCAACATAAATTACCTCGCCATCAACACCATTATAATTACTTGGATTTAAAATAGGAGCAGCCAACTCTTGGGCATCAACCAAAGAATGGTGATAACTAAGAGAGTTGCTAAGTCCATTCAAAATAAGTGTTGCATTTTCAGTAAGATCAAAAGGAGCAGTACATTCAACCAAAGGATTTGGCGTTCCAATAGGTAAAGATGGAATGTATTCAACCAACATACAATCGGTTTGCTCACAACCGCTCGGATAAGTAATGGTAACACAATAATTACCTTCATCAGTTATAGTGTAAGTATAAGAGTTGGCGCCTGGTATCACACTATTGTCTATGGTCCACTCATAAGTAGCTCCTAAAATCGGAGATGTCCCTGCCTGAATAGTAACAGTTTCCGAACCACAAACTGCATTTGTCCCTGAAAGATCAGGTAAGCCATCAAACTGCCCGGTACCAACAATGTCCGCAGATCCAATATCAAAACTTCCGGCTCCAAGGAAAACGGCTGAATCATATGATGTATCATTTCTATCGGCTATAACCAACTTAATATGGTAAACATTATTCGGAATTACTGCTGAAGTAGCCGTCATTAAGACTGTCTCACCATTAAAGTTAGTGGCTGCTGTTGCAGCATTAGCACCACCATTAAAAACGCCAAAATAGGATGGGTTTTCAGAGGTACAAGAATTATTGTTGGCATCATCTCTAATAGTCACTACTGAAATCGGGGTTGTTGTACTTGGAATTAAAGCCAAGTTTACCGGAGCTGTCCCGGCAGTAACATTAGTCAAGAAAAACGCAAAAGAGTCTGAATAAGAACATTGAAAAGTTCCGTATTCCTCTGAAGCAAACAAAAAGTCAAAACTCATTTGGTTGGTCAAAGGTGTAAAATCAAATTCCAATACAGTAGCATTATTGTAATCCGTAAGAAAAGGATCAATCCCCAAGCCTGTAATATAATTAAACAAATCATTATCTCCAAGCCATGCGTTGTTACCATCACTTAACGTACTGGTATTAGGTCCCGGAGCACTCATAGCGTTACCGGTACTCAAAATAACACCACCGCTCAAAGGAAAATTTGGATTGGTATTCTGAAAATAAGCTATTCCATTGGAGGAGCCGAAACCCGGTCCTGAACTTGAACCGCTTCCCGTACTCCAAGTAATATTGGAAACCGTTCCAACACAAGAGGAGTTCGGACCATTACTTCCAAAAAGCACATCTTGAACCAATTGAGGAACAGTGTATGTGTTATTATTAACGGTAATTGGTTGGGCTAAAGAATCTATCGAAACCAATAAAAAGAAAAAAATAAGTAGTGCTCTTTTCATGAATGTCGTGTTTTTTGGAGCAAACTTTACAATTTGCTTTACAAATGTTAATAATTGTTTAATTGTCCAAATATAAGTATTCACAGAAAATAACTTTGTTAAATTTGCAGAAAAATAAACTATTCTCATGAAAATCACCATAAAAGAGACTCAAAACCCAACAATAATTAAGTTTGAGTTCCCGGATTTCATCACTCAGAATGAAAATTTTGAGTTCAAAAACATTGATGAAGCCAAAAATTCGCCATTGGCCCAAAAGTTATTTTACTTGCCTTTTGTAAAAACCGTTTACATTTCGGGAAACTTTATCGCAGTTGAAAGATTCAGCATTGTGGAGTGGTCCGATGTGCAAGACGAAGTGGCTGAGCAAATTGAAACGTTCGTTAATAACGGCGGTGTCATTGTATTGCCTTCCGAAAACAAAACCAAAAAACAACCTATAACGGTCTACGGCGAGACGACACCTAATCCGGCTTCACTAAAATTTGTAGTCAACAAAGGGCTAACCAAAAGCATGGTGGAGTTTAAAAACATCGATGAAGCCAAAGCCTCGCCTTTAGCACAGGAATTGTTCAAATTTCACTTTGTTAAGGAAGTTTTTATCAACGAAAACTATATCTCCGTAACCAAATATGACAGTGTTTCTTGGGATGAAATCACTTTAGAACTTCGCACTTTCATCAAAGAATACCTTGAAAACGGCGGCATCGTTTTAGATGAAAGCCTAATTGCCGAAGACGTGAAACAGGAAAAACAACAAATTAAAAACTTCGACCAACTCGATGTTACTTCTCAACAAATCGTAAACATCCTCGAAGAGTACGTAAAACCAGCTGTAGCAGCCGATGGAGGCAATATTTTGTTCGATTCTTATGACGAATCCCAAAAAAGAGTAAAAGTAGTCCTTCAAGGTTCATGTAACGGCTGTCCTTCTTCAACTTTCACCCTAAAAAACGGCATCGAAAACATGTTGAAAGACATGCTGAACGACAAAGACATCGTAGTAGAAGCATTAAACGGCTAACTATTTCAAAATAAAAACATACCTTTAAGCGTCATTATTTATGGCGCTTTTTTTAATTTTTTCAGGAGCTATATCCGGCTTTCCGCAGTATCTTTTTTACAAATTCGGTGTAAATAAAACACAAATCAAAAAAAAGGATACTTGCTTCAATCCGGGCTAAAACCATTGCAATGAATGAACTATATCTAGAAACCAGTCCATATTTATTACAACACGCCAACAATCCCGTGCATTGGAAAGCTTGGAATACCAAAACGTTGGACCAAGCTAAAACCGAAAACAAATTGATCTTGATTAGCATAGGCTACTCAGCTTGTCATTGGTGCCACGTTATGGAACACGAAAGTTTCGAAGATGAAGAAGTGGCAGCAGTCATGAACGCGCATTTCATCAACATCAAAATCGATCGCGAAGAACGCCCCGACATTGATGCCGTATATATGAAAGCCGTACAGGTAATGACCGGACGCGGCGGTTGGCCTATGAATGTAGTGGCATTACCCGATGGCAGACCTATTTGGGGCGGCACTTATTTCCGAAAAAACGACTGGATCAACACCCTCGAAAAACTACAGGAAATTTACACCCAAAATCCGGTAACCATCTACGACTACGCCCAACAATTGCACGAAGGTTTACAAACCATCAGCATCGTTCCAAAGTCTGAAAACAATACCGACTTCGATTTTACCATTTTAGAAAAACTACTCGAAAAATGGCAAAAAAGTTTTGATTGGGACTTTGGCGGTATGGCCAGAGCACCCAAATTCATGATGCCAACCAATTACGAATTCCTGCTAAAATATGGTCATCTAACCCAAAACCAAGAATTGCTGGATTTTGTCAACCTAACCTTAACCAAGATGGCTTATGGCGGTTTATTTGATACTGTTGACGGCGGATTTTCAAGGTATTCAGTCGATTTAAAATGGCACGTGCCGCACTTTGAAAAAATGTTGTACGACAACGGACAATTGGTTTCCCTTTATGCCAATGCCTTCAAATTAACCCAAAATCCGTTGTACCAAGAAGTCATTGAAAAAACACTAAGCTTTGTGGAAAAAGAATGGCTCACCGAGGAAGGCAGTTTTTATGCCGCTCTGGATGCCGACAGTCTCAATTCCGAAAACCAGCTGGAAGAAGGCGCTTTTTATGTTTGGACTACTATAGCATTACAGCAAATTCTGGGCGAAGATTTCGACTTGTTTGCCCAAGTATTCAACATCAACGAATTCGGGCATTGGGAACATGGGAATTATGTGTTGATTCAGAATCAACCGTTGTCAGATATCGCTGCCCAAAACAACTTATCGGTTGAAACCTTGAGCGAAAAGAAAAAAAATTGGGAGGCCAAACTTTACGAAATCAGAGAAAACCGAAGCAAACCAAGATTAGATGACAAGTGTATAACATCGTGGAATGCCATCATGCTGAAAGGTTTTGCAGAGGCTTACAAAGCCACCGGAAATCAGAAATATTCTGATATCGCACTTAAAAACGCGCAATTCATCGTTCAAAAAATATGGAGTCCGGAAGGTCATTTGTTCCGAACTTACAAAAATAATAAAGCTACCATCAACGCCTATTTAGAAGATTATGCCCATGTCATTGCAGCCTTTATTTCGCTTTACGAAATCACGTTAAACGAACAATGGTTAACCTATGCCAAGCAATTAACCGATTATTCGTTTGACAACTTTTACAACGACCAAGCGGAGTTTTTCTCCTTTACCTCGCATCGGGATGAAGCTTTAGTTACACCGCATTTTGAAGTAGAAGACAATGTAATACCTGCAGCCAATTCGGTTATGGCGGTAAATTTATTCCGATTGAGCATCTATTTCCACCACTCGTATTATGAAAAAGTAGCGAAACAAATGCTACAACACATCCTACCAACTATCGATTATCCTTCTGCTTTTTCCAATTGGTTAAACTTGCTGTTGCACTTCTCCGAGTCTCAAAACGAATTGGCCATTTGCAGTGAAAAAGCGCTTGATTATCTGAAACAAATTAACAGTTGGTACAGCCCGAATTTAATCGTAGCCGGAACCGACAAAGCCTCGGAATTGCCTTTTTTAGCGAATCGATTTGTAGAAGACCAAACCTTATTTTATTGGTGTCAAAACAAAGCCTGCGACTTACCAACCGCTGATTTTCAAGAAATTATAACAAAAACAAAACGCTAATCTCATCAAAATTTTGTATTATTGTTAGTAGTAACCATTAAACAACAAGGGTATGGGATTTGGAGATTTTTTAAAACGATTATTCGGCAGCGCTAAAAGCAATCCTGCTGAAACAACACAAACTAATGCTGAAGAAGCCATAGAAAAAGTAAAAGAAATGGCCGAACCGGTAGTGGACAAAGTAGCAGAATTGGTTGAAACCGCCAAAGAGAAAATCAGCGAATACGTTCCGCAAGCTGCTGAAACCATTGAAAATGTGGTGGAAAGTGCTAAAGAAAAAGTAAGCGAATTTGCCTCGAATGCAGAAGAGACTGTAAAAGAGAAAATCAGCTCGTTTGCCGCAGATGCTTCAGAAGACACCGAGGAACCAACAAAAGAAACACCAAATCGCATCGAAGAAGACGCTGATTAATTTTAAAAAATTGTACTTTTGTAAACGCTAATTATCCCGATCCCATTCGGGATTTTTTATCGATTTATGCAAAAACAAGAACTACAATACATCCATTCGTTTGCCGAATATGTTGATCGGTTTATCAAACTACTGATTGATTATTCTCCTAAGCTGATATCTGCCATGGTCATTCTCTTTTTGGGATTGTATGCCATTCGTGTCATCAACCGTTTGGTGAAGAAAATCATGCTCAAAAGAGAACTCGACCCAACACTATCGAAGTTTTTAGCCGATAGTTTACTCTGGGCGTTGCGTGTGTTGTTGTTTATTAGCGTAATTTCGAAATTGGGCATTGAAACCTCTTCATTCGTGGCGATTTTGGGAGCAGCCGGCTTGGCCATTGGCTTGTCGTTGCAAGGTTCGCTGTCCAACTTTGCCGGTGGGATGCTGATTATATTGTTCAAACCGTTTCGAGTTGGCGATACTATCGAAGCACAAGGCGTAGTTGGAACCGTGTTGGAAATTCAAATTTTTGTCACCAAACTCATCACCGGCAACAACCAAACGATTTTTATTCCAAACGGCATTTTGTCTAACAATGTCATCATCAACTATTCGATGCAAGGCAATCGCAGAGCAGATTTGACCTTCTCGCTTTCTTACGACACCAACATTAAAACGGCTAAAGACATTGTAATGAAAGTTATGCAAAACCACCCTATGGTGCTTAAAAATCCGGCGCCAACAGTTGTGGTTAGAGATTTAACCGATTCGGCCATCCATTTATCCATTAAACCTTGGGCTAAAAATCAAGACTTTGGCGATATGAGTTCTGATATTTTAGAGCAATGTAAAGAAGCTTTTGATGCTGCGGGTATCGTTACCCAACCTTTTGTAAGAGAAGCTTCGAAGGGATAGCTACTTTGGATTGAGCATAAAATCTTTCAAGTAAAACGGCTCAAAATAAGCCACGTCTTCAAATAGGTTTTGCTCAAATTTTGCATAACTCAAAACACTCATTTCCTGAGCAGAAGGAAATACCTTTTCAGACAAAAACACAAAGTTGGGCTTGGTTAAAACCGTTTGGCATTTCTCTTGACAATCGCCTACTATATAAATAGTATCTGTTACTTCCGAATAACTGTTTTCGGTTAAAATTTCGGCCTGAACGTCTTTAATTTTTTGATGATTATGATCGAATACTGCACTGTACACTTCCATTCTGCGGGCATCAATCATAGGGACTATCAATCCGTTTTTTTGTGAAACGCTTTGTGCTAAAACAGCCAAAGTATCCACAGCTATTAACGGAATTCCCAAAGCATAGCACAAACCTTTGGCCGTAGAAACTCCAATTCTCAAACCGGTGTAAGAACCCGGCCCTCTACTCACGGCTACAGCTTTGAGTAACTTAATATCGATTTGACTTTCTTTTAAGATCTCTTCAATAAAAACGTGTAACTTTTCAGCATGTGAATAGCCCTGTTCTGCTATTTCTTTGTACAAAATGGTTTCCCCGTTTCGAGCCAAAGAAACCGAACAGTTTTTGGTTGCCGTTTCAATATTTAAAATATAATTCAAGGCCTTAAAGGATTATTTCTTAGGTTTTTCTGCCGATTTTTTAGCTATAACTTTATCTCCGGGTTTCAAATCTTTGGTTACAGTGGTATATGGCCCTACAATTACTACATCTCCTTTTTTCAAGCCCGAAACCACTTCGATATTGGTGTCGTCTTGTATTCCGGTTTTGATGACTCTCAATTTGGCTTTATCACCTTGTTTTACAAAAACACATTCGAATTTTTTGTCATTCTTGGCCATTACTTTCTTGTCATCGCCTTCCACTTTCATCTCGGGTTTCGAATTGGCGGTAGTGTCGTTTTTAACTACAACAGCGCTAATTGGCACACCCACCACTTTTTCTTTTCTGGTGGTAATAATATCTACTGTTGCTGTCATACCCGGACGGAAAGGAGAAAAATTCGCCGGTTTGCCTTCTAATAAATCTTGATAAGATTCTTTAAGAATTCTGACTTTCACTTTAAAATTAGTTACCTGATCCGCAGTAGTAGCCGTACTGGCCGAATTGGAAATACTGGTCACTATACCTTTGAATTCTTTTTTCAAATAAGCATCAACTTGAATGTTGGTACTGTCTCCGATGCTAACTTTTACAATATCATTTTCATTCACATCCACTTCTACTTCCATATTGTCTAAATTGGCTACGCGCAACAATTCGGTTCCGGTCATTTGTTGGGTTCCCAATACTCGCTCTCCCAATTCAACCCCTAACGAAGAAATGGTACCGTCGGCCGGGGAATAAATGGTAGTTCTTCCTAAGTTGTCTTTGGCTTCTTTAACAGTAGCATTGGCACTTTGTACATTAAAGTAAGCCGACTCTTTATTGGCTTTGGCCACTTCAAAAGAGGCTATCGCTTTGTCCCAATCCGAACGAGAAATGATGCCTTTTTCATATAACATTTTGCTTCGTTCATAGCTGGCTTTGGCTTCTTTAAAAGAAGCATCCGCTTGGCTCAAACCGGCTTTAGTTCCGGATAAATTAGAAATGGTTCTGTTGTATCCAGATGTATACAAATCAGGATTGATTCTAACCAATAACTGGCCTTTTTTCACCACTTGTCCTTCTTTCACCGGTAAATCGATGATTTCTCCTGATACTTCAGAGGAAATTTTTACTTCAATTTCAGGCTGAATTTTTCCGGTGGCAGAGACTGTTTCCACTATGGTAATTTCATCGGCTTCGGCAGTCTCAATCTCGACTCCTTCCTCTTTTTTTCCTATAACGCCATTTTTGGCTAAGACTAATAACACCGCAATTAAAACAATTGCAATTCCTGAGATCCAGTATATTTTACTTTTTGACATGATTTATTGTTTTTGAATGATTGGGATTCCAAAATATAATTCTACTACTTTCGTTTTAAAGATGTAATCGTACTTGGCACGAATAACATCGGATTGGGCATTTAAATATAAAGTTTGGGCTTGGTTAAAATCGAAAGTATTGATTAAACCTACCGCATATCTTTCTTTGGCATAATTGAAGGCTTCTCTTCTGGCTTCCATAGTAGTGATTGAAGCCTCGTAAGTATTCAACGCTCCTTTGGTGTCGGTGATGGCTTTGTAAACATTAGTTTCTAAATCTAACTTGGCTTGATCGAAAGCATTCTTAGATTTTTCATAAGCTACTTTAGAACGTTCTACCGAGTTCTTGGCAGAGAAGCCATTAAATATCGGCACATTCAATTGCAAACCGAAGTTATGCCCTTTGTTATCACTAAACTGATCAAATACCGGTGCCGCTTTTCGGAATAAAGGAATAAAATTCGGTTGAACTACGTTTTGTCCGGTACCTTCTACTTGTCCGATTATGGTGGTTGGGTTAGCGCCATCGATAACGGCACCTGAAACCCTATCAGAGTATCCTGCTCTGGTACTAAAACTGTAAAAACCTGTCACACTCGGTTGCAAAGCACCTTTGGCAATTTTAATGTCGCGTTCCGCCAAATCGAGATTGGCTTGCGCTATTTTAATTTCTACCCTTACTTCATTGGCTTTGGCTACTATAGCTTCAGGTGTTTGTAACATTACCGGACTGGCAGTAGCTTCCATATCAACATCGGCTACATCAAAATTTTGCAAATCCTCAATACGAAGCAATTGCGCCAAACTCAAACGGGAAAGCAACAAGGCATTTTCGGCTGCAATAACACGCTGTTTATCCGAAGCCACGGTAGCTTTCATGTCTAATAAATCACCTCTTGGTACTACTCCGGCGTCCACCAACTCTTGGGTACGTAGCATTTGCTTTTCATCGTTGGCCAATTGGTTTTGCTGTACCCTCAGGTTTTCTCTATTGAAAAGAATGTCCAAATAGGCATTGGCTACATATAAAGAAACATCGTCTTGCATTTTGGTCAATTGGTATTGGGCCGCAATCTGCGACAACTTGGCCCTGCGCAAACGGTTTTGATTTTGCAAACCATTATAAATATCTACACTCGAATTTAAACTGGCCGAGGTAAACTGTATGGTTTGGTTTTCCAAAAGACCGGTAGTAATATTTTGGTTCAAACCAATATTCCAGGAATGAGATGCACCGGCATTCAAGTTGGGGAAAAAGGCGCCCCAAGCTGCTCGTTTATCAATAGCGGTAGCCTTTAAATCGAGCTCAGATTGCTGAATAGAAATGTTGTTTTTCAACGCATACTCGACACATTCTTGTATGGTCCATTTTTTTGCTTGAGCCGAAACCTTCCCACAGAAAAGCATCAACAAACCCAAGAAAAAGTACTTTTTAAAAATTATTTTCATAAGTAAACAGGCTTTAAAGCCTAATTTTCGTGACTAAACAAAGATATTGCTTTTGCCTTATGGTTGTTACACTAAGACACATTGTTTTAGACTCTGTTTTTTTATTATTGTTACAACTGTTTTACAATATTTCCTATTATTTTTGACAAAAAATTTCCGCTTATGTTCTCTGTAAAATCAGTTGCTTTGTTTCTTTGCCTTACCTCGTTATTGGTTGGTTGCTCGACTTCTCAAAAAATTGAGGCTTTAAAACCTTTACCTTCCAACGATGCGCCGATGGTATATAAAACCAAGACTTCTTTTGTAAATATGCCTTTAGAGATAACGCTCAAAGAAATTGAAAACCAATTGAACAAAACCCTGAGCGGACAAATTTACGATGATTCCAATTTACAAGACGACAAAACCGAAATGAAAATTTGGAAAACTGCTCCTATACGTATCACTGAAAAAGACGGAAGAATTGTAACCGTAATGCCTTTAAAAATTTGGTCTCGATTCAAATACGGCACTGAATTTATGGGCTTGAACGACACCCGCGAAATCAATTTAAACGGCACCATTACCATGACCAGCTCTGTTAAGTTATCCAATTGGAAATTGAGTACCGTGTCTAAAATAGAAGATTTTGAATGGTCTGAAAGTCCGACTATTTTGGTAGCGGGCAAAAATGTACCGATTACCTATATCATCAATCCTACGCTATCTATTTTTAAATCGAAAATGGCCAAAAAAATTGACGATGCCATTGAAAATAGCTGCGACTTTAAACCATATGTTTTAGATGTATTGGAAAAAATGAGTACCCCTTTTGTAACCAGTGAACAATATCAAACCTGGTTCAAATTAATCCCGATTGAAGTATATGTGACCGATGCCGTTTTGGAAAAAACACAGATTAAAATGGACATGGGTTTGAAGTGCAATATGCAAACCATGGTTGGTTTACAACCCAAGAACACTTTTGACCGAAGTGCCATTCAATTCAAAGCGGTAACCAAAATCCCCAATACCGTAACCGCTAATGTTGTGGCTATATCAACTTACGACAGTGCATCGCGCATTATTACTTCTAATTTCAAAGGAAAAGAATTTGCATCGGGCAGTAGAAAAATAGTAGTGGAGAATGTGGCTTTATGGCAAAAAGACGGCAAAATTATTATTGCACTCCAAATGACGGGTAGTATTAACGGCACCATTTACTTGTCGGGTATTCCGAATTACAACCCAATTACCAAAGAAATTTATTTTGATCAAATGGACTATGTTTTGGATACCAGAGGTTTGTTAACCCGAACCGCCAATTGGTTATTACAAGGCGTAATCTTGAAAAAAATTCAAGAAAACTGCCGCTATTCCATCAAAGAAAATTTGGATGAAGGCAAAAAGAGTATGTTACCCTATCTAAACAACTATTCGCCAATGAAAGGTGTTTTTGTGAATGGTACTATGGGCGATTTTGAATTTGAAAAAGTGGAAATCACCGACAAAGCCATTATTGCTTTTATTACAACTTCTGGAAAAATGAGTGTAAAGATTGACGGTATGGAATAAAGACAAAAAACTGCCATTAAGAACCAAATAACAAAAGCGAAGTATCAATTGTAAAACATGAATACTTCGCTTTTAACTTTTAGAATTTTGCGTTTTATTTTTTCTTGTAGTACATCTTATAAACTACAAAACCAATTCCGGCCACGATAAGATAAGGAATAGCCATTAAGAACACTATGCCGTCGTTTACTGCTTCCGCTTTAACATTATTGCCCGAACTCTCCAAAGCTGCTCTACACATGGCACACTGGGCTAAAGAAACTATCGGCAATAGTCCAATAACTAAAGTCAGCAACACCAATTTTAGTTTCATTGTACAATTATTGTTGCTTTGCCTATTAGTGTGCATAATAAGGAGATATCATCAAGTAAACCACTACTCCGGTTACAGCGACATACAACCAAATCGGAAAAGTAATTTTGGCCAATTTTTTATGCTTGTCAAATTGTTCGGCCAAAGCTCTGACATAAGTAAACAGCACCATCGGAATGATGACAACCGATAAGCTAATGTGCGTTAATAAAATAAAATAATACAAATATCGTATACCTCCGACAGCCGCTTTCTCTGCATCGTCTAAATTACCGTCAAAATTAGTGTCTCCAAACTTTGTGGATTCGGCAGTCATATGGTATGCTACATACATTACTAAAAAAACTACAGAGCACGCTATAGCAAAGGTCATTAATCTTTCATGCAGCTTTGTGTTGCCTTGTTTAATAGACATAACTGCCGCAATCAGCAATACAGCCGTTAAAGCATTAATTCCGGCATAAATAGGCGGTAAAAAAGACAACGGTTCAACATCAAAGCCGAAATCTTTCAGTTTAACCGAAAATAATACGGCTACGGCAATAGGAATAATGATAGACACCGCTATTATTGATCCTTTAAACTTATTCTCCAGTGTGGTTGGTTTAGTATTACTCATTTAACAGTTTTTTTATATCTTCTATGATAGCTTTTACGCCGGCTTTTTCTAAACCGTCATAATACATAATCGGATTTCCGTGTTCGTCTTTTCGGCAGCGAATATTCCCTTTTTTGTCAATCAAAGCAAACAAACCGGAATGTTCGAAACCTCCGGCAGCTTTTCCGTTTTCTCCGGCGTAAATATTAAATCCTTTGTTTGAAATGCTGTAAATGTAATCTTTGTCCCCAGTCATCAAATGCCAGTTGGATGATTTGACACCAATTTGAGCAGCATGTTCCTTTAGAACTTCAACTGTATCGTATTCGGGATTGATTGTAATAGACGCTATTCCAAAATTTGGATTCCCAAAAAACTTGTTTTGGATTTCAGCCATATTACGGTTCATGATAGGGCAAATAGATGGACAAGTAGAAAAGAAAAACTCCACCACATACACTTTCCCTTCATAGGTTTTGTTAGTGATTTTTGCTCCATTTTGATCAGTCAGTTCAAACTCAGGTGCTTTGCCTAAAGTAAGCAAATCTGTCTCGGCATTTTTATGGTTGGAAACAGCGTCTATTCGGTCGCCCTGCACAACCGTGTTGTTTTTAACTCTATTGACTATCTTGGGGATAAAAATAATCCCGAAAATCAACACTATAAAAGACAGGCCTATATAAGATTTATTTTTCATGTTAAATTTTTCGATTTGCATTATTGCGTTTCAATGCCAAGCGGTATTCTGCCAAAATGATTTTAACATCATCCATCATATCATTGTGCAAGTCTGCGGCTGAAGCTGTATTATACCCTTCTTTATACTCTGGTTCTCCCTGCACGCTTTTTCCCTTTCTTCCGCGAAGATTTCTTTTTTTATCGATAATGTAAACATGGGAAGTCCCCGTTTTATCATCTAATTTACCCAGTAGCTTTAGCTCTTTGTGGTAAGCCTCTATAGCTTCAGGAGTAGTAAACACAAAGTGATAACCGGAAACATCCGAAATCTTTCCTAACTCTTTTAAAAGTGTTTGTGCCTGCTGTTGGGTGCCAATCGGTGCAATAAATACCATTTGGAAATCTTTGAACTCGCGGTACTTGTTGTAAATTTTTTGATTAAGTGTAAAAAAGTTACCGCTGTTTGGCATGATATCCTGCCCTGCAAAACCCAAAATGGTTATTTTATTGTTTAGGGTTACCTTTTCACCCTTCAACGAAGTCCACTCAGGACTGACATCCGGAATGTTTTTGGTTATGGTAGGCAAAGTGATAAAACTGTTAACTCCTGAGGCAAAAAAAAGATAGGCCACTATGGGAAGTATGAACAGTACGAAAAGGACCAAGTTTTTTTTCATGGTAAACTAAAATATTAGCCATACAAAAATAAAAAAAGGTACGCAATGCGTACCCTTTTTTTTGAATTAATATAGTGTTAAAAATTCCATTTAATCGTAGAATTTTTAAAAACCCCATATACATAATTTCCTTCTACTAATAAGATGAAAACCAAATATAAAACAAGGAAAATAACTGTGGCTACAACAGCCCATCGTAAACTACTTTTCTCACCTTCCATGTGCATGAACGCCCATACAATATAATAAGCTTTGTACAATGTTAGGATGATGAAAACCCAGTTCAGCAAGTTCATTCCTAAAAAGTTGTTATTGAACAACAATTCAGGTCTTACAATTCCTAAAGCAACCTCAACTATGGTTACAATAGATAACAAGATAAAAACTTTCCAAATTCTGGATGTATTAGATACATGTTCGTGTGAATGTGACATAATATGCTATGTTTTTCTGTGATTAAACTAAGTAGAAGAAGGTAAATACAAATACCCAAACCAAGTCAACGAAGTGCCAATAAAGTCCAACTTTTTCAACCATTTCGTAGTTCTTTCTTCTCTCGTAAGTTCCTAAAAGAACGTTTAGGTAAATGATGATATTAATTACGACACCCGAGAATACGTGAAAACCGTGGAAACCGGTGATAAAGAAGAAGAAATCGGCAAACAATTTGCTGCCGTACTCGTTTCTTTGCAAGTTAGCACCTTCTACTACTAAATGAGCATTAGCTACCATAGCTTCAGAAGCTTCTCTGGTTAACACTTCACGGTGTTTGTTTTTATTCAATCCCGGCTGTAAGTCTTTATTAGCTTTGTCTTCAGCAGTATCTCTGTATATTTTTTCTGTTCTCACCAACAAGTCAGGGTGTGCTTTAAAACCGGCTTGAACTTCAGCCACAGAGTAGGTTGGTAAGCTAGGCTCGTCTTGGAACCAGATTCCGTTACTTCTTTTGTGTTGCTCTCTTTCTTCCGGCAAAACAACTGCAAACTCTTCTAATTTAACTCTTTTTCCGGTTTTATCAACGAATTGTATAATGCTTCCGCCTTTGGTTTCGATGGCGCCATACTCCCCTTTGATAAAGTTTTTCCACTCCCAAGCTTGCGAACCAACGAATATTAAACCTCCGATAATTGTAAGCAACAAGTAGAAAGCCACTTTCTTCTGTTTCATTTGATGTCCGGCATCAACTGCCAAAACCATAGTAACAGAGGAGAAAATCAAGATAAAAGTCATCAAAGCCACATAATACATCGGAGCATCTACTCCGTGCATGAACGGGAAGTGGGTAAACACCTCATCAGCAATTGGCCAGTTGTCAATAAATTTAAATCTTGAAAATCCGTAAGCAGCAAGGAAACCCGAGAAGGTCAAGGCATCTGACACGATAAAAAACCACATCATCAATTTACCATAACTGGCACCCATTGGCTCGTTTCCGCCACCCCAAGTATTTTCGTTTGTATTTGCAGTAGTAACTGTAGCTCCCATAAAAGTTATTAGTTAAAAAGTTCCCAAATTTAGATTTTTTTTCTTATTTAAAGAAATATAAAAACAAAAACAAACAAATCCACAAGAAATCAAGAAAGTGCCAATACATCGCACCTAGCTCAATGCCAAGGAATTGAGTTGAATTGTATTTTTGTTTAAAATGATTATAAATTATGATTAAAAGCGAAATAATTCCTCCGGCAAGGTGCGCCATGTGCACTACAGCAATCACATAAAGGAAAGTTGTGGCAATGTTACTCTCCGGACCGGTAAAATAATACCCTTGCTCGATCAACTGTCCAAACCCAACAAATTGTAAAGCCACAAACGCTATTCCTAATCCTAAAGTGGCTAAAAGCAAACTTGAAACCAATCCTCTGTTGTCTTTTTGAATAGCTTTTTGAGCCCAGTGAAAAGTCACACTACAAAGAATAATAGCCAAGGTACTGAAATAAAAAGCCGATGGAAATTGAAAATCTTTCATCCAATCTTCTCTCGACTTACTCACCACAAAAGCACTGGTTATTCCGGCGAACATCATGGTCATACTGGCCATAGCAAACCACAACAGTAATTTTTGGGAACGCGACTTTCTCGCTTGGTGTTCATCTATCGACATCATTGTTGCCATAACTATCTTAAAAATTTATCTGTTATATAAACTATTTGTAACAACGTAATATAGGAAACACTAACCAACATTAGCGTTCTGGCGGCTTTAGCCGTTCTCAATTGATACAACTTAACCGCATAAAAAATAATCCAAAGTCCTAACAAAAACACTATCCCGGCCGCAATCGGGGAAATAAATAACTTTCCGGTATACCCCAAACAAGGCAACAAAGAAGCCACTAACAACCAAACTGAATACAATATAGTTTGCAAAGCAGTAGAGGTATCCTTCTTCCCGGTGGGCAACATAAAGAATCCTGCCTTTTCATAATCCTCATACAAAAACCACCCAATAGCCCAAAAATGCGGAAACTGCCAAAAAAACTGAATCAAAAAAAGTGTACCGGCTTCTATCCCAAAATGATCTGTGGCTGCAACCCATCCCAACATAAACGGAATGGCTCCCGGAAAAGCACCTACAAAAACCGACAGTGGTGTAATTGTTTTCAAAGGAGTGTAAACACTGGTGTATAAAAAAATGGAAATCGCCCCAAACATGGCCGACTTCGGATTAATCAGATACAACAAAACCAATCCGACTATTGTTAGCAAACTGGCGGCAAACAAGGCGCGATTAGGCGCCATTCTACCTGATGCCACAGGACGATTCTTGGTGCGATCCATCAAAGCATCTAAGTCTTTTTCGATGACTTGGTTAAAAGCATTGGAAGCACCTACCATACAATACCCACCAACGGCCAACATGAATAAGGTCGTCCATTGCAGGCTTTCAAAATCTGCCACACCAAGCAAGTACCCGGCGATGGAAGAAAACACCACGCTAACCGCTAAACCTGCCTTGGTGATTTCTTTAAAATCGACAGCAAGTTGTTTGAAAGAAAATGTGGTAGCCGTTGCGTTCATCCTTTATTTTAAGCTCGTGCAAAGGTACTTTATAGAAAACGATTTGACAAAAAAATATTAAAGATAAATTTCAGATTTAGCAGTTGTTGAAGCGAATGTCCGGTGTGTATTTGCCAACCTTATTCCCGCTTTCCGCGCTACGAGGTAGCCGACTCCAATCGGGGCTAAAAAAGTAAACGAATGGCGTGTTGGGAATCTATCAAAAAAAGCGCCGCTAAACCAACCGCTAATAGTCAAAATACCAGTTGAAAATATCACATCTTAACCCAATGGAAAACCAAGTAGTACTTTCTTTAACGGCTAAAAAGGTTTCCGTGGCCGGACTAAAGTTTCGGTAAATCAAACTGCCGTATAATTTCATATTGGTGGCCGGATTAATCAAATAACCGGCTTGTAAATCGGCTATGAAGACATTGGTTTTATTCCCTTGCCCAACAGTTACACCGGTATCAAATGGTCTTTGCTCATCATAATCGCGGTAAATATCGCTTCCGTAATTAAAACTGTTGGTGTCGTTATTAATATCTAAACCTCGTGTTCCAACCGTAATTTTAGCATCGGCAAAATAACGGCCGTTATGATAACGAGCAATGGCAATAAATTCTCTGAAATTGCCACCCCATTGGTGTCCCAAACTCTGGTTATTGTGACCGTAATTGGTAATCGCTTCACTGTGAGCGTAAACATAAGGGCGAACCACATTGTATTCGGCTTGCAAGAGTAAATTCTTAATCTTAAACGCATGGAAATACTTTGCGCCTAACTGGTAACCGAATTTATTTTTCCAGCTTTTGTCACCGGAACGCATATCATCCAACGAAAACTCATCCAACAAAAACTGCCCGTAAAACTGAATCTGATTGTTCCATTTGTATTTAGAAGTCAATCCCAACATAGCATTACCGCTTCTGGACGAAGAAGCAAACTCAACCGAACGGTAAAAAATAAGCGGATTCACAAAACTCATGTCAAAACCACGATTGTTGTTATTGGCCCAAACCACCGATTCAAACAAACCAATATTCCACTTGTTGGTGACATTCAAACTCAAATAATGACTAGCGGCAAACTTAGTCGCATAAGTCCTGTCGAGTGTTGCCTCCGGACGAACATCTTTCAACCAAGTGTATAAATTGGTGTATTTTATTTTCCAAAAAGTAGTATTCAATTTAAAATACGGATACGGACTGGCGCCATCGCTCCACAATAACGAACGATAACCATCGCCTATAAAATTACGACCGTAACCCAAATTCATATTGATGAATTTACTCGGTGTATACGCCAAATTTGCTTCGGCCAAAGGAAAATCGTAAGCATCTGTTTTGAATCGTTTGGCAATACCAATCCCCGGAATAATAGCGGGATTTCCACCATCGGGCGCTATGGATTCGGCATAACGATTAAAGTAATCTGCAAATCGTCCTTGACTTTCATAAATGGTCGTGGTAAAATTGAGTTGACTGCCTAAACCGCCGTTGAACTGTATGCCACGCGTATTAACATAAGTGTAACTGCTAACACTCGGATCGCTTTTCCCAAACTGTAAATCCAATATCGGATTCAACGTAAACCAATAGTCTTCGCCTTGAATCTGCACCAAGCTTTCGTTCCAAAGTTTTTTACCCCACCAACCTTGCTTGTTTTTCAACAATTTTTGGTTCTCGGCAGCCAAATCGTAATATTTCGACACTTCAGCATAAGCATAAGGTTTAGAACCGGTATGGTTGTTGGCGCCAACCTGATTCATTTCGTCATCAAATTGCGAATAATAGCTATGGGAAAACGGAATATTTAAATGGCTTTTAAATTGCGGATTAGCAAAAGTGTTGTACTTCATATTATCCAATTCTGTCAAATAAGCCGTATTCGGACGATAGGTTTGAGCCGCTTTTTCTGCCGCCAATTCGGCTTCTTTTTGCGCCTGAATTTCTGCGGCACTTTGCAATGGGATAGCTATTTTGATAGTATATTTAGCATAGGTAGGTTGCCCATTGTGGGTTGGCGGACTAATTTTCGGCATCTGACCAAAAACCCTTCTGCCCTCTGAGGCTAAAGATTCTTCTACGGCATCGACGTAAATGACTTTAAAATTACCTTGGTCATTGACTTCAAACAAAACTATCAAACTTCCTTTGTAGTTTTTCTCTTTTAGGGCATCAGGCACTTTGAAATTGTTGTATACAAAATCTTGAACCTGATTGTAAAAACAGGTTTCCAAAGCTCTTGATTCCTGACCTTCACAAGCCGGAAATACAGGAAATCTTTCTGTACTGTTGTTGGAAACTTGCGCCGTAGCGGCTATAGAAAATAGGACTATAAAGGAAAATATCTTTTTCATGGATCAGAAATAAAGTAATTAGTAACCGCCTGTAGCAGTTTCGCCATTGGCTATGGTTTTGGCCGCTGATGTCCCGATTCTTTTAACCCCTAAACGAATCATTTCTTCAGCTTCTTCGTAAGTACGAACTCCACCGGCAGCTTTAACCGGTAAAGGCGAGGCATTTTCCAACATCATTATCACAGTATGCTTTGTGGCACCGTTAGGTTTATTGTTTTCGGTAACATAAAAACCCGTAGATGATTTTACAAATACATTGGGATAACAGTGTTCTTTAAAATTCGCCATAACCACATTTTTGATTAAGGCTGAAATTTGAATGATTTGATCATCGGTTAGGGCCGCAACTTCTATAATCCACTTGGCCACTTTATGATGGTCGAAAGCCAACTTGGTACCTAATAAAATTTCTTCTTTTACCAAGTCGATTTCACCTTTCTTAAAAGCTTCGTAGTTGCATACATAGTCCAGCTCATCCACGCCGTCTTCAATGGCTTTTTGGGCTTCTGCCATTTTATCTTCTAAAGAATTCGTGCCTTCCGGAAACGAAATAACAGTGCCTATAAGCAATTTTGATCCAGCGGCATCAATCATTTTTCGGGCAGTTTTCACATAATCCGGACGAATCATAATCAACTTAAAGCCTTCGACTATGGCCTCTTGAATAAACCCTTCAACAATGGCAGTATTTTCTTTCTCTGTCAGTCCGGCTTGAACGGCTGTTTTGAGATAAGTGGAATCAAGATATTGCTTTATATTCATCTATGTAAAATATATTTTTCAGAGGTCATCTATGGTATCGCTTTTAATAATTGGTGTTTGTTTATAACAAACTTCATTATGGCGCGATTTCAAGGGATAAAAGTAACAAAAAAACCGTTTTCTTCTTAAAAAAGAAAACGGTTGTCAAATATTGAAAAAATAAATTTATTCTATCTTTTTTGTTTGGGCTTGAAAAGGATTAAAACCAAGAAAGCCGTTATGGCTCCTGTCAAATTGGCCAGCACATCCATGACATCGGCATGGCGGGTTTGTGTGAAGGCTTCTTGTAAAATCTCTATCAAAATGCCGTAACCCAAGGAAATTAAAACTATATAGACTAAACGCGTCCGTTGAATTTTTCCAAATCGCAAACCAAGATATAATCCCCACAATAATGTAAAAGTAAAATGAAAGGTGAAGTGCACATACTTATCGACGCCGGAAACTTTGAGGGATGGCAAATCGTTAAACTTAACCAAACAAAGGACTAAAATTAAAAAAGTCCAGCCGATGGCCAGACTTAGTATCGTATTTTTAAGCACCGATGAGTTGTTTGTAACCATCGCTATCCAATAATTCTTCTATCTCAGCTGCATTAGCAATTTTCACTTTAATCATCCAACCTTTTCCATAAGGATCCGTGTTTACATTTTCCGGATTCACTTCTAAATCATCGTTGAATTCGAAAATTTCACCGGACAAAGGCAAGAACAAATCCGAAACCGTTTTCACTGCTTCTACGGTTCCGAAAACTTCGTCTTTGGCTAAGGTTTGGTCCAGGGTTTCTACTTCTACATAAACGATATCACCCAATTCTTTTTGAGCGAAATCGGTAATTCCTACAGTGGCTACATCGCCTTCAATTAAAACCCATTCGTGGTCTTTGGTATACTTTAAATTGCTTGGAATATTCATTATTAAGCTTGTTTAGTTGTTGTTTTAAAATTTCTCCAAAAGTATGATTTCTCGGTAGATTATTAAAATCTTTGGTTTAAAAGTTTCTTAATTTCCGAAATTATATCGCATTGTAAATCCGGTTCTGATGTTCGTCATAGGGAACGAAGTAGATATTACCGGTTTTGAGAACGAATGATCATAGAAGAAAATAGCCGTTAAGTTTTTGCTGAACGAATAATCGGCGGTGACTTTAGCCGACCAAATGTTTTGCCCACCACCCAATTGGTTGTTATCGTAATCTAAATAACGCACTATGGTTTTGTTGTTTCGGTAGGAGAAATCAATTTTCACATTGATATCACTTTTGATAATACCGGTTGGATTATCGGCCAATTGCGAAGAAATGATTACGTCTTTGAAACGATATCCCAAACCTATAATGTATTCTTGTCCTTGAACTTCGGTCAACAAATTATTGTCGAAACTCATCGATAAGCTTCGGTCTTTTTTCATTTCGGCCAAAATCTTGAAAGAATTTTTCATCTCAAAATCGATTCTCACCAACGGATTAAACTGCTCTACCAAGTTGATGTTGGCAACAATAGTTTTATTGTAGAAATTACCAAAACCGCCATTGTCTTGTCCGCCCGGGTTTTGATCATAATCAAAGTTAGAACGGAACGAGTTGATAGTGTAAGAAGCGCGATAAGCGTGTTGGATAGAGAAACGTTTGAAACGGTCTTTGAAAAATTTATAACGCATCAAACCACTATATTTCATATTCCAGTTAGGAATAGGGAAACTGCGGAAAATTCCCGTTGAAACCCCATCGGCTGAAGCTCCGGTATAAGCTGCCAAGAAAGCCGGAATTAAAACCGCTTGGTTGTTTCTACCAAACCCTATCGGATAACCTTGATTGGAGGTGTAAAAATTATATCTCGGATCGTTTACGTCTGTCGGTATCGGGTTATTAGCATCACCGTATCTTGGGACATCGGTAGTTCCGTAAAACTGAGTCGCCAAACGATCGGCTATGATGGCACGATTGTTTCTAAAATCATCAAAAGCAGCAGAACCATTTTCATCGCTTTTACCAAATGAAGTAGCCAGCATTACCGTAGAAATAGAGAAATTTCCAAAACTGTATGGGGAACGAGGGTTATACAAACCTGTTGTTTCATCCACATCGTATTGTTCAGAATAATTCTCCGCATAAGTCCTATTAGCAGTCAAATCGATTTTAAAATCCGGGAACAAATCCACATTAGCCGTCATCTCCAACGTTTTGGTGATGGTTTGCGTATAACTTTGATTAAAATCAGGATAAGTGGTCAACCAACCTCTTTTGGCGGCTTCAAAACGAACATCGTCTTGCATACCGAAAACAAATCCCAGCGATGGCTTAGATGAACCAAAGAATCCTAAGCTTGGCAAGAAACCAGGCAATAAAGTTCCCTCGTTTCGGGTATAGTTAATTTGAACGTTTTTCACGCTGGTCAACACACCTTTTAAACCATCCAAGAAAGCGTTTGTATTGCCGGCAGGTTGGGCCTTTGTATTGGTAATTTTCTCTCCCGGTTTTGGCAGAGCAGCCGGTTTTGGAGCCGCAGCAGCCGGTTTTTTACCCAAACCTATATACTTGTAAAAAGACTCCATGTTGAATGCTGTATTCAAACGATGAGAACCGGCATTTTGAATCGTGTTTCCTAAATTGTAACCGTCAACTTCGGCCAAAGCTAATGAAGCACGTTGCCAACTGTAGTCTCCGGTGTAAGAATAAGTAGATTTGACAAATGACAAGAACGGAATTTTGTTTACCGGTAATTCGTAATTTACCACCAATTGTTGGTTGTGTTGGTTTGGTGTACCAATGTTCCAAAAGTCGGTCCAAATGGTATAGCTGTTGTCCGGCACATTGTCTTCATTTAAATAAGAACGTACTATATTGTTGGACGCAGCGGTGTAATTCACTTTAAGCGACTTGGTTATGTTGTAATTAAAACCGTATTGGTAGTTAAACATATAATTTCTGCGGTACAAAGGATCCAGCGGAATACCATCAACATCCACTTGGCGGAACTGTTGTCTGTTGTATTGGCGAATGATATTACTACTGAACGAAATATTGGCCGGCAAATAATTAAAATTGAAATCGCTCAACAACTTCCAGTAATCACTTTTCTTGAAATACTTGCTTTTTTTGAAGGGTTCAACCGATTTAGGTTTGAACGCATAAGTGTAATCTACCGAAGTGGTTACTTGTTGGTCAATAAAGTTTTCAATTTCATAATTGTGCTTCAACACCTCATTGTAGGAGTAAGAAAGCGTTAGGTTTTCCGGATCATAGATGCGCTGTTTTTGCTCAGGAGCGCGCTCTTTTTTCACCCCGATAAAATTGATACTGGTGCGTTTGGTATAATCTATGGCACGGCTCTCAATATTCTCTCTTTCGGCTGCATCTGACGTATTGGCTAACAATTGCTCTAAGCGAATATCTTGATTGTAAGGATCATATTCCGGTGTAATAGTTTCTTCTCCAACAGCATAGTTGAATGGCAAGTTGATGCCCCATTTTTTAGGTAAAAGTTTACCTAAACTGAAATTGGTTACTAAATTGTATTGTTGAACATCTTCACGACTTCTCTCATTTGGTCCTTCTTCTAAAGCTCCGAAACCAATGGTGCTCATTCTTCCCGTAGCGGAAACAGTTGCAAAATCGGCCATGTTTGCATCCATATTTACCACAGCTGCCATACCCCCTTTGTTGTTCATATCGGCTATGCGCAACTCGTTAAACCACACTTCTCCTCGTACTCTATCGGTATGGTTATTTTTAATACCCACCATCAAAGTACGAACCAATCCAAAGTTAGGATTTCCTTTTATACCAAGACGCAACTTTACATCTCCATCACCATCCGGTAAAGAACTATCGTCGTCAGGATAGTAAATCCCTTCTAACGGTAAAGTGGAAGGATCTATGCTCATGGCTTGAACTTTCATTCGGGTTAGTAAGGACATGGCCACACTCATCTCGTTTTCTTCCGGCCAAATTTGTTCCGGCAGAGTTGCGCCTTCAGCGGTTACTTTTAACGGAATTTCTACTTGGTAAAAGTTATTGGTAAAGTCGTTTCCAAATCGAATAAAAGCCGTCATTTGATTGTCTAACAGCGGTGTCGGATCGGTTGGCGCAGGTAAAGCCTCGGCGTGCAAGAACATTTTCAGTTTGTTGAACTGACGCATGTCAACATTTACATTTTTGAATACTGCTCTAGAGTCACCTACTTCTAAACCGTTACCGGAAGCTCTTAAGGATAATGATTGTTCATTTTGACTGATAACCTGGTTTCCATTCCCTACTTCCTCACGTATAACACCCGGAGGCAAAACATAAGGAATAGGTAAACGAGAAGCATTTTCTTGTAAGTTAACTGCCAATACATCAAAATTGGTGTTGTCATCATCCGGATCGCTATCGGTTGGTTGGAAGGACTGGTCGTAACGTCTCCATTCTCCGCGAACCAAATCTAAAGCTCCGAAACGCAAGGTAATAGGTTCTGAAAATCCGGTCATGAACATTCTCATAAAACGAATCGAACGGAAATCCGAGATGCTTCCAACAGTTGTAGTAGGCTGAGTAACCGGAATTTTGAATTGGTACCAACGAGCGCTGGTTGATGTTCCATTCGGCAAATCAGGTATTTGAGTTTCTCTTACATCCGTAATAAAGTTTTGCCCAACCTGCATATTCGGCTGGATATCGATTTTGTATTCGTAGTAAGCATTCACCGTGTTCATAGTGTTGTCACGGTTGATATCTTCCACATCAGGCAAAGTAGTTGATCCTCTGTTGGTATCGGTTACAGTTACCGGAGAGTTACCTTGTAAACCATTGTAATTTTTATATCGTTCAAAAACAGAAGTCCCCGGCGCACTTAAAAAGTACTGGTAGTTATCCGCAGCAGGGTCATCCAAAGTGGCGAATGCTCCGATATTAGGCAAGTTTCTCTCGGCTTCATCATCAATACCATCCAAACCAACGTCTTGTGAGGCACGATTGGCACCATCAACATCAAATGCATAAATCAATGATTGAGAAGAAGGTACTCTACCCCAAACGGTTGGACTCACCAATGAAGTACTATTACTGGCCGGTAATCCGTTTTCGTATTGTTTGCGTTCGTCTTTTAGTACGTCTTCAGAAATTTCACCTAAGTTGAAATACAAACGTCCAACATTGGTTGGGTTTGGAACAGCCGTTGGATTGGCCGGATCATAATACGGATCCATTACCCAAAACTGGATGTATTCCACATTGCTTTGTTCAAAATTGGTAGAGTTAATGGCTCTGGTAATTCCACCGAAGTTTTCTTGTGGGGTACTAAATCCGGAAGGACTCAAAGCTTCAGGATTGTAATTGTATGGCCCGCGTTCTCTTGGATAGTAAGTCAAATCCAAGGTGTTGATAACCGTTTGTTGGCCCACTTGCAACTCCAAGTCGGGGAACAATTCACGATTGAAAATTCTTCTGGTGCTGTTTAAGGAAATCCCGTCCTGACCAATATCCCCCGGTGTTTGAACATAGATGGTAGGATCGATAGTGTACCAGTTTAGCTTGGCTCTTTTGTATCCGTAATCCAAGCCCACCAAAGCAGATCCAAAGTCGTTGTAATCCACTCCGGCTTGCCATTTGGGCACACTCGATAAGTTCCAGGATAATGGCGAACGCATATCGATAGTCGTTTGAGAACCTTCAAAATCATCTACATAAACGGTTGGTTCTCCACGGAACTGATCAGCATTAGGAGTGTCCGGTTTTAAGAAAGCCACTTCGCCTCTTAAAGACACGTTAGATGGAACATCAGTATCAATATTCGGCAACTTATTAGCCAATCGGGTTAAAAAAGGAACTTCCGTTGAATAGTTTGCATTGAAACCGAAAATCGTATTGTTAACTGATTCTTGACCATAATTTGATTTTTGGGTAAATGGTCTTTCGGTCATTTTGATAAAAGTTCCGCCCAACATAAACTTATCCGAAAACTTATGCTCAACATTGAATCCCATAAATCTTCGGGTTTGTTGCCCGAAAGTAGCATTGTTCTCTACCGAAACTTGGATAGGTGTATTGGATGCTTGCAACGAAGGATCCAAAATTTGTACCCTTCCCGCTTGGTAGTTTACACTATAATCAACTCCTTCCTGTAATACTCTGCCTCCGGCCGTTACTACCACTGAACCTCTCGGAACATTGTAAGCACCAATAGGAATACCATCTCCTCCGGCCGATTTAAATCTACCTTTTAATTGGAACTTGTTTTTGTCTGCATCTTGCAAAGCACCGGCTTGAGTGCTCGAATACATGCTTCTGAAAACATATTTTTGTTGGTTACCGTTATAGGTGTTAACATCGTAATAATCTTCGGCACCCAATTTCAATTTATCAAACATCAATTTCCCGAAAGGCTCAACAGTGGTGAAGATAATTCGTCCATTTTGTTGGTCAACGGTCAGTCCCGGCATAAAATCGAAGAAACCATCCCCTCCGGCTTGCGGATCGTTGTTGTAGTTCAATCGGTCAACATTAAAGACCTTGATTAACGGGGTTTCGGAAACTACCATATCCGGATCTGTGGTAGATGGAAAAGGTACTCCGTTCACAGGGCTGATGTAGTTTATTGGAGAAGGATCGGTGTATAAAATGTTCAATCTGAAATCTTCTTGCTGTAATTGGAATGCTCCCGGTATTTGGTAGATGTTTTTCATCATCAAATTCCAAATAGGTTTTTGAACATTGGTCAGGTTACTTTTCAGCATTTTCAAAATCAAACTCTGTGAGGAAACGGTTGGATTGGCGGCATCAGTACCATCATATACTGTAGCATCTACACCGTCTGTTCCGAATTCACCTACCTGATAAACTTGATCTCCAATGGTATACTGATAAGCAACTGCTAATACTTCATCATTAGCCAAACGCTGTTGCAATGAGATGTAACCCAATTGCGGATGAAAAGTATATTCGTTAGAGGCTAATTTTCGGGCATTTTCTAATTTAGAGTAATCTGTGCCTTCATCCACCGGTACTATATTGTTGAATCCGGCACTTGACGTTACAATATCCCTAATATTGTTGTTTAGCAAACCGGTACCGGTATTAATCAAATCCGGATCATACTTGTTGTTGCTGTTGTCTGAAGGGGTATCAACTGTCGGATCGGGCGGAATGGTAAAGAAGTTGTTATTAACATCGGTCGCATTTAAAGCTACGATTTGGCTATCCGTCAAACCGGCCAATCGGGCTTCTCCTAAATCTTGTAAAGCAATGATATTTCTTAAATTGTTATTGGTTTGGTTGACACGGTTTTGTCGATTGGTAACCCAAACTTCGATACGGGTAATTTGGACACGACTATTGATGAACGGATAATTCTTGAGCGCATCATCGTATTTGTTTCTAAAATATTGCGATAAAAAGAAATGACGATCGGCATCGTAGTCCAATCCGAAAATTTCAAAATCCTGTATGGTTCCACCGCCTTGAGCCGTAACCGATTTGGTTTGAGACTTTTGTTCCGAAAACACTCCGGTAACGGTTGTCTTACCAAACTGCAATTGCGCTTTTACCCCAAACAAACTCTGTGCACCACGAATTAAGGAATTGGTCAACGGCATACTCACGTTACCCACTTCAATTTTCTGAATGATATCGTCTTCTGTAGGAGTGTATTCGAGTTTAATTAAATTCTGAAAGGCAAAAGTAGATTCGGTGTCATAGTTGGCATTCACATTCAAGCGAGTCCCTACTTTACCCATCAAACTCATACTGATTCTTTGGTCAAAATCGAAAGTAGTTTGAGCTCGGTTTCGTGGTGAAAAAGCCGGATTGTCTTGTTTGGTGTAACGAACCCCTAAGTCCATTTCAACAGAACCTGTAGGTTTTACATCTATTGTATTTGACCCAAATATGGTTTCAAAAAAACCAGAATTAACGTAGTAACGCGGCAATAAGTCTTTTTTAGCGGCATCACTTCCGTCTTTTTTACCGTCAATAGCATCTGATTTTTTCTTGAAATAATCGCGCATGGCCTCACGCATTACTAACTCTTCGTATTCTTTTGGCGTTAAAATAATCGGGTAATTGATATTAAAGCCTTCAAAAGTACTGGTGTAAATGTACCTATTGGTTACCGGATCGTAAGTGTAAGCATTGACAATACTTTTGGGGTTTTTAATCTGCACCCTACCGGTATTATAACCCGTACTGTCTTGAGGGGTAGGATTAACTTGAGAAAAAGCCGAAAATCCTGTTAACAACAAGATTCCGAAAAGAAAATTCCTCAAAGTAAAAAAGTGTTTAAATGCGTATATTGTTTTCAAGAATTATAAATTTTTTAATGCTTGTTTGATGATTGTCTCCACCGATGCCTCAGGATTCTCTTTGAGAATTTTATCTACCACTTTTTCGGCATTTTTTCTAACATAACCCAATACCTCCAAAGCAGATAACGATTCTTCTCGGTTAATATTGTGTTGTGCTACTGAAATTTCATCTAAGTCGTATATTTTTAACACTTTATCTCTTAAGTCTAATATGACTCTTTGTGCTGTTTTATTGCCAATGCCTTTGATGGATTGGATGGTTCCTACATCACCATTGGCTATGGATTGAATTATTTGTTTCGGATCCAAAGAAGACAACATAGTTCGGGCTATCCCGGCGCCTATTCCGGAGACCGACAAGAGTAATTTGAAAAGCTCACGTTCTGATTTTTCTACAAATCCGTAAAGTGAATGTGCGTCTTCTTTAATCTGAAGAAATGTATATAACTTGATAAAATCTGCCTGCGGAAGCAGTGAAAATGTATGCAAAGAAATGTTAATATGATAGCCTACTCCATTGCAGTCAATCACCACATCAGTAGGTGTTTTTTCGACTAATTTCCCTTGAATATGTGCAATCATTATAACTTAATTCTATTCCAAATATAACAAAATTCTCGAACTGCCATCATCTCTTTGCAATATCTGAACAATATTACCATACTATTTGGCAGACACTTTCTTTCTTTTCTCTTTTTCTTGAGCATCAACTACGGCCACAGCAACCATATTAACCATTTCTTCTACGCTGGCACCCAATTGGAAAATGTGAACTGCTTTTTCCATTCCCAACATAATCGGACCGATAGAATCCACTTTGTAAAGCTCTTTTAATAATTTGTAGTTGATGTTAGCCGCTTCCAAATTAGGAAAAACCAAGGTGTTTACTTTTTTTCCCGCCAATTTAGAGAACGGAAACTTATTCTCTAACATTTCTTGGTTCAAAGCGAAATCGGTTTGAATTTCTCCATCAACAATTAAATCGGGATAGTATTTATGTAAATAGGCAACAGCCTCACGCACTTTGGTGGCACTTTCATGAGAGGAAGAACCAAAATTAGAAAAAGAGACCATGGCAATTACCGGTTCCATCCCAAACATTCTTACTGTTTTCGCAGTCATTAAAGCAATCTTTGCCAGCTCATCTGCGGTTGGATTTGGATTGATAGCCGTATCGGATAAAAACATTGGTCCGCGATTGGTCATCATCATGTTGGTGGTGGCAATCAGTGTAATTCCAGGTGCTTTTCCTATCAATTGCATTAACGGTTTTACGGTAGATGGGTAACTTCTGGAATAACCGGAAACCATCGCATCAGCATCGCCTTCGTTTACCATCATTGCCGCAAAATAATTGCGTTCGCGCATCCATTTTTGTGCATCCAACAACGAAATTCCTCGGCGTTGTCGCGACTTCCAATACGTATCGGCATATTGCATTCTGCGTTCGTCTTCTTCCTTGGTTTTAGGATCAAAAATTGGTACATCGGCATCAAAACCAAGTTCTTCTTTTAACTCTAAAATCAATTCCTTATTACCCAATAAAATAGGACGCGCTATACCTTCTTCGTAAGCAATTTGTGCTGCTTTCAATACATCTAAATGATCAGCTTCGGCAAAAACCACTCGTTTCGGATCGGTTTTCGCACGATTGGTTAACAAACGAACCATTTTGTTGTCAGAACCTAAACGCTCCAGCAGTTCTTCTTCGTATTTATCCCAATCGGTAATCGGATTTAAAGCCACACCCGAATTCATAGCCGCTTTGGCTACAGCGGGAGCGACATGAGTAATCAATCTCGGGTCAAAGGGTTTTGGAATAATGTAATCCTTACCAAAATTCAAGCGGGTTTCTCCGTAGGCTATATTTACTTGCTCCGGCACCGGTTCTTTGGCCAATTCAGCCAAAGCATGAACTGCTGCCATTTTCATCTCTTCATTAATTTTTGTCGCTCTTACATCCAATGCACCACGGAAAATGTAGGGAAACCCTAAAACATTGTTCACCTGATTAGGATGATCTGAACGTCCGGTAGCCATGATAATGTCTTTGCGAGTAGCTATAGCCAAATCGTAATCGATTTCCGGAATAGGATTCGCCATAGCAAACACTATCGGATTTTTGGCCATGCCCAACAACATTTCCGGGGTAAGAATATTTCCTGCTGATAATCCCAAGAAAACATCGGCACCTATTAAAGCTTCCGCTAAAGTAATTCCGGCTTTTCCGTGGGTGTATCTTTTTTGCAAATCCGACAAATCGGTTCTTTCTACAGAAAGCACACCATCTTTATCAAACATAATGATATTTTCAGGTTTTACACCCAACAAAATGTACAGATTGGCACAAGCTAAAGCGGCAGAACCGGCACCTGAAACCACCACTTTTACTTCTGTGGTTTTCTTTTTGGCCAACTCTAAAGCGTTTAATAAAGCGGCAGAAGAGATGATGGCTGTTCCGTGTTGGTCATCGTGCATTACCGGAATGTTAAGCTCTTCTACCAAGCGTCTTTCAATTTCAAAAGATTCAGGTGCTTTAATGTCTTCGAGGTTTATTCCCCCGAAAGTCGGCGCAATATTTTTAACGGTTTCGATAAAGGCATCGATATCTTTGGTACCGACTTCAATATCGAATACATCGATTCCGGCAAAGATTTTAAACAACAACGCCTTGCCTTCCATAACCGGTTTTGAGGCTTCCGGACCTATGTCACCCAAGCCCAAAACTGCTGTTCCGTTACTGATTACTGCCACTAAATTTCCTTTGGCAGTGTATTTATAAACATTGTTGACGTCTTTGGCAATTTCCAAACAAGGTTCAGCCACACCGGGAGAATAGGCTAACGATAAATCTCTTTGAGTAGCGTATTTTTTGGTTGGTACAATTTGAATTTTACCCGGCGTAGGTTTAGCATGGTATAAAAGTGCTTCTCTTCGCTTGCTGTATTTGTTCATGTAAGGATAATTTTATTCTGACTTACAAAGGTAGAAGTATCGGTGTAAAATGGAAATATTTGACCATTTCTTTTTGCACAAACTCAAAAAGCAAAAAGCCGTAGGATTAACATACGGCTTTTCTCTTGCATAACTAACTAAATTGTGGTTGGCATTTATTCTTGTATCAGTGCTTTTATATTAATATTTTCAGGTAATCTGCCTACATTTTGGAGTTTGATCGCTGCAAGTTTTTGGGCTACTGTAATGGTTTCTTCTAAGCTTTTTTGATGCAATTGAGCGTATAAAAATCCGGTCCAAAAGGCATCACCGGCTCCGGTTGTATCTTTTACTTCTTCAATTGGGATGGCTTTTTGGAAAAATAACCCTTGATTCCTATCGGACACTACCACGCCGTTTTTCCCTTTGGTCAAACAAATCGTAGAAGCGCCTAACCCATGAAAATAGTCGAAAATATACTCTTCTGATTTTACGGCAGCAAAAAGACGATAGCAATCGTCCTCGCTTAATTTAACCAACGGATCGTTAGCCAAATATTGTTGCAGCACGCTTTTGGCTTCCTCCCTGTCCGGCCAGATGCGTTCTGAAAAATTGATATCGATACTCAATTGTAATCCTAAGGCTTTGGCTTTTTGAGCACGATTCAAAATAGTTTGCCTCGCAGGATTTTTACTCAAAGCAAAACAAGTGGTGTGAAATATTTTGGCACTCGAAATCACTGCGTCGGGCAATTGGCTTTCAAAAATTTCACAATCGGCCTGACGATACGGAATGAAATCGGGTGTTTCAGTTGATTTTGAAACAAAAATTACGGAAGTCGGTACAGTTTCCGATTTACCTATATGATCTGTATTGACTTGATTGGCTTTTAATTTCCGAATCACATAATCGCCTAAGCCATCTTGACCGCAAGAAGCTACCAACACTGCATTCAAGCCCAAACGAGAAGCATTAACAGCTACATTGGTTGGTGAACCGCCTAAAAATCGGTGGTAATCTTTGGTCCTATTGATGGAAGTATTGACTTCGTGACCGATAAAATCAATCAGTACTTCGCCTATGCTTATGATGTCTATCGTTTTCAACTTAAACTAGTATTTTAAAATTTTGATGCAATGATTGATGGACTAAAATTGTTGCCGCCGCACTCCAAGCGCAGAAGGACACACCGTTGGGCTGGGTGGTTTGTGTATTGAAATTTTCATAAAACGAATAATGCTCCTTAGCGTTAGCTTCGTTTATATTTTCCAAAATGGAAAGGGCCTTTTGTCTTTCGCCTTTTGCTATTAATGCTAATCCGTAAAAGCCGTTCACCATGGGCCAAGTTCCGCCGTTATGAAACTCGTAAGGATAATTTCTAAACTCATAACGGCAATTGTTTTTGAGCAAATGCCAGTGTACATCGCTTTCAAATACCGGAGGCCAAAAAGCCGGCAACAAGCCCAATTGGGTTTCAGATGCTAAGGTTTGAGTATAATTAATGAGCTTATTTTGAAATTCTTCAGTACCAATATTGAGGATAACCGCCAGAGCATTAGCAAAAGCATCAAACTGTATTTTGTAACCCGAAGGCGAAAAAGAACAAGGCATAAACTCAGCAAAATCAACTTCCTTGTAAGCTCTTTCGTGGTATTTTTCACCACCGGTTTCGGGCATAAAATTGATTTCTATTTGTCGGATAATTTGGTTAGTCTTTTGCTCAATGGCATCGCTTTTGGCAAAATGATTATAACTCTTTAAAGCCCAAACACGCAACAGTTGATCGTATAACACATAACCATCGGTAATGTATTCGTCGGCCCAATTTCCTGAAAGCGGCACATAAACCAAATGCTTGTTATTGAACTCCCAAGCCTCCAATAAAGCAAAGCCTTTTTCAATAGCCGATTGGTTACGGATAATGTAAGTCGTATCTGATTCGTGATAAGCATATTGGCAAACCCCAATGATAAACCAGGTAACGGCATCAACTCTTCCGGCCAAACCGCCATAACTGACCTCGCTTTTGTCTCCTGAAACCAATACATTAGAAGGAATGGTTCCATTAGGATGCTGGTGTTTTGCCAGGGTATCTAAGGTATTTTTAAAAGTTTTTATCAATTGTTCATTGCCCGAAGCTAAAGCTGCCAAACCGCAAATAACTCCGTCTCGAGCCCAAACCCGTTTATAGTTGGTAGTGTTCTCGGCACTGGCCAAGAAACCATCGGGTGAAGCAACCTCCAGTAAAAGATTGATGGCTTTGTCGAAACTCATATTATTCACTTTGTACAATTTGATTTTTATTTTTAACCGTTATGAAAAGCGTTAAAACACCGGCTATGATTAAAAATGTTCCGGCTAATTTGATTACGTTCATGGGATTATTCCCTAACCAATCATAAACAAAATACTGCATGGTTAAGATTTGAATGGCCATTGGAATAACAATGAACATATTGAAAATCCCCATATAAACGCCTGTCTTTTCTTTGGGAATGGAACCTGCCAGCAATTGATAAGGCATCGCCATGGTGGAAGCCCAAGAAATTCCTAAACCAAAAGAGTACAAGAAAATGGTGGTAACCGGAATGTTGTTGCCAAAAGGATTGTGCAGGACAAAAAGCACATCGGTATTGTTCAAATAAGGAATTAGTAACAATCCGATTCCTCCTAAGGACAGCGCAATAAAGTGTACCCCTTTGGCACCTATTTTTAAAGCTAAAGGCACTAATAAAAAGGCCACCATAAAACAGATAATATTGTAAGTTCCGTTCAAACTACCGGTGAGTAATTGCGCTTTGGAAAATCCTTCAGAAGCTTGGTCTGTAGTACCAAATAACGATAGAGACAATGAAGATGTAATGTATTGCCAATAACAAAACATGGCATACCAAGTAAAGAATTTTACCGGGATGAGTTGCTTCATGGTGAGTGGCATGGTTCTGAAAGCTTCGGTGATATCCTTGGCTACCGTTTTAAAAAGATTTTCTTTTTTCTTTTCCTGAATCACCAATAATTCTTCGGCCGTTGGCGGGAATTCTTTGGTAGTCATAACCGACAATAACACTGAGGCTATAGAAGCAAAAGCTCCGATAAAAAACGCCCAATAGGTATATACCGGAATGCCGTTTTCCATTTTATCGGTGATGGCCAAAAATCCGAGTGAGACCAAAATAGCCGGAGTAAAATTGGCTAATGTAATCCCAAATCCGGTAAAAAAACTTTGCATCAGGAAACCGAGAGACATTTGCTTTTCGTTGAGTTTATCGGCTACAAAGGCGCGATAAGGTTCCATAGCTACATTGTTGGCGGCATCTAAAATCCACAACAAACTGGCCGCCATAAAAAGCGTATTCGAATAAGGCATCAACAATAAAGCGATACTGGAAATAAGAGCACCAATAAGGAAAAATGGTTTTCGGCGACCGAATTTAGGAGACCACGTTCCATCGCTTATCGCTCCTACTATGGGCTGAACAATCAAACCTGTAATAGGGCCGGCAAGCCATAACATGGGTAAACTTCCTTCATCGGCACCTAAATATTTATAAATGGCGCTCATATTGCTTTGTTGCAAACCAAAACTGAATTGGATTCCGAAAAACCCGAAGTTCATGTTCCAAATTTGCCAAAAGCTTAAGTTTGTTTTTGGGTTCATAGGTTAGTTCAATTTCTTGAGAAACGCTTCAAACGGAATATCATTGGTAAAAATTACGCCTTGTTTATCAATCACCGGAATCGATAAATTGTTCAGGCTGATGTTGGCATTTTTGAGTTTGAAGAGCATTTCCTTTAACGCTTCTTGGTTCTTATCGATGTCGTAAAAAACAAATTCGATATTGTTTTCTTTGAGGTATTTTTTGGTATCGGTGCAATGGTGGCATTCGTCGCTGCCATAGACTATCATTACTCTTTTTTCGGAGGCAGGAGTTGTTTTTGGTTGATTTTGTTGTGCCGACAATTGTTGTCCTAAGCAAAGCATCAAAAACAATAAAATAGCCGTTGATTTTTTCATAAGATTCCTTTTTAGCGATAATTAAAGATAACTATTCTTAGTTAAAAATAATTCCCATACCATAAAACTATGGTATAGGAATTACTCAAACTAAACATGAAATAGGTTGTTTTAGAACTTGTAAGTCAATGCCATAGAAAGTGATCTTCCCGGCAAAGGTCTTGCTCTAACAATATTAGTGGTATTGGCTGTAATGCTACCTTCTTCCGCTTCAGTAATGGCTAAAGTATTGAATAAGTTATTTCCGGCTAAGTTTAATGATAAACCTTTGGTAATACCTAATTCTACAAATCCGTTAACGATTACGAAACCGTTCATCACTAACTCATTGCTGTCTTGCGCATACGCTTTGGTTTGTCCGATAAAGCTTAATCCGAAAGTGTTGTTGGCTTTTCCGAATTTGTAAGTCGGAATAAAGTTATACATCATTTTTGGTTGTCTTCTTGGTTCGTTACCGTCATTAGCGCCTGAAGTAATCTCAGCTTTAGTATAGGTAAATCCACCGCGTAAGTTGAAGTCGCTGTTTACATTGTATGACGATTCCACTTCAAGACCCATAGAACGGTAGTCGTTTTCGATGATGCTGTTAGATGTTGCTTCGAAGCCACCTTCTTCAGTGGTAGTTGAAGTAAAGAATGTTGCATACACATACCCTTTGCTGAACTTTCTTTTGTACCCTAACTCAGCTTGAGCCAAGTAATCCAATGAGTTGATTTTATCTCCGTCAAGATAATTCAAGCCCGAGAATAAGATACGATCCGCTTTAGCAGAAGCACCTTTACTGTAACGAGCGAAAACAGATTGGTTGGCATCGATTAAATAGTTAGCGCCTAAAGAGTAAGACACATAATCGTAATCGTAATCAACTGCCGTTGTATTGGCAGTATTAATAGCTGAAACGCTGCTTTCAGGAGCTGAAATTACGTTATCGTTATTGATATCGTATACTGTTTGAGAAGAACCGGCGAATGAACCGTTAACCTGACCCATATCGAAACGGATACCTCCTTCTAAAGACAATTTATCGGTAGCCTCAAAAGATACGTTAGCGTATGGAGCCGATACATTGTATTGCGTATCATAGTTACGTGTACAACAGTTACCCCAAGCCGGAACTCCGTAGGCATACAAACCGTTGGTTGAAAGTAAATTTCCACCTGCATCAGTTACATTAATTAAGCGTGGATTGTTATCCGATACTTCTTGTAAGTAAGAATTCCACAACCAAGACATAGAGATGTTTTGGATTGATTTGAAATAACCGGCGGTTAAACCGAATTTGTCAAATTTCTTAGTGATTCTTAAGTCGTTCATGAAGTTGTTGAAGTTGTTCAACTCTACATCAAACATGTGAATTCTTGATACTAAACCGTTCGGGTTGTTGAAAGCCGTTCCGTCGTTAGCATAAGTTAAGGTTGATCCGGCTCCGAAAGAGTTAGCAATAGTAGCTGCTGAAGCCACTTCAGCCGGGAATGGTGTAATGAATTGTCCACTGTTAGAAGAGAAACGACCATTGTTAGTTAATTTCCATCCATCAGCCAATTCGAAATTGATTGACGCACCTAATGTTTTGGACACCGGATGCATACCATCGGCTACGTTCCCTCTTCTTACGTTACCGTTACCGTCTAAGCCAACATTGTGCATTAGATAAGGTGATTGTTGCGTACCTGAAGTAGCGTCGTAACCACTGATGCTTTCCCAGTTAGGATTTGAATTGCTTCCGGTTACTTTGATTGGCATTGGCATGAACGCTGCTGCTCTGTCGTTTAAGAATTTGGCATAAACCGTAACCGAACCGTTTTCGAATTCTTTGGTTACGTTCATTTTGAATTGACCACCGTTATTAGCGGTAAAGCCCGGGCTTCTGACACCTTCACCGGTTCTGTAAAAACCACCGGCGTGGAAGTATAATCCGTCTCCGATGCGTGCTCCGTATTCGATATCGGTTCTGAAATCATTGTAATCTAAACCAAAACTGGTTACCATGCTTCCGCCTTCAGTTTTACCGGTTTTGCTGATAAAGTTGATGATACCACCCGGTGAGTTAGAAGACAAAGTTGACGCTGAACCTCCGCGGATAGCTTCGATTTTAGCAATGTTTCTGTCAAATCTGGTGAAGATATCTGCTGTAGCAAAAGCGATGTCACCGTACAATAATACCGGTAAACCATCTTCTTGGATTTGCAAATATTTAGAACCTCCTGAAGAGATAGGCACCCCACGAACTGAGATGTTAGCATTTCCTTCACCTCCTGATGATTCGGAACGAATACCCGGAATAGTTCTGAAAATCTCAGCAGTTGAACGCGGTGCTGATTGCTCTACTTGTTTCACATCTAAAGTAGTAACTGAAACACTCGATTTGATTTTGGCTCTCGGATTCACCACACCGGTTACTACTACTTCTTCTAAAACTTTAGAATCGTCTTGTAGTTGGAAATCCAAAGTGGTGTTTCCTTTTACGGCTACTGTTTTCTTTTCGGTAGCAAAACCGATGTAAGAAACCGTTACGGTAACTGAACCGTCAGCCAATCCTGAGAAAGAATACATTCCTTCAGCATTGGTTGAAGCAGATTTGGAACCGCTACTCAACACCACGTTAGCGCCTACTACGGCATCTCCTTTGGCATCGGTTACTTTTCCTGATAAGCTACTGCTTTGTGAAAAAGAAAGATTGAATAGCAGCAAAGCCACTACAAACAACATCTTTTTCAAAAATAAAGTACTTTTTTTCATCATTTGTAATTTGTTTGATTAGTAAATTTTGTTGGTTTATTTTTCGAAATTATATTTTTAATTAACAATTAATTATGAAATCGTTATCGAAAACGTTTTCGAAATTACCGAAAACGTTTTCGATTGCAAATTGAGTTTTTTTTATGATATTTGTTAAATGAGAGACATAACTTTAAAGCAAATTGCCGAAACCTTAGGAATATCTATTACTACGGTATCTAAGGCGTTAAAAGACTACCCTGATGTGAGTCCGAAGACGCGCAAGGCCGTTTTAGAGTTGGCTCAATCCCTAAGTTATACTCCCAACAGTTTTGCCGTAAACCTTCGGACCAAAGAGTCTCGCACCATTGGGTTGATAATTCCTGAAGTAGTCCATCATTTTTTCTCCAATGTGATCAACGGAATTATTGATGAAGCAGAGAAAAATGGGTATTTGGTGATTATTTTACAGTCGAATGAATCTTTGGAATTGGAGAAAAAGCAAGTGGAACTTTTGATGCAGAAACGGGTGGACGGTATCATTATGTCGCTCTCAAATGAATCCAACGATGATGAACATATTCGCGATATTTTACGCAAGGAAGTTCCTTTCGTAATGTTTGATAAAATATCGAAACTAATCCCTTGTTCTAAAGTTATCATCAACGACCAGAAGGCAGCCTTCAATGCTGTACAACATTTGATTCAAAAAGGGTGTAAAAAAATTGCTCATATCCGCGGTCCGGTGAATCCTCAAAATGCCATTGACCGATTTTTGGGTTACAAGAAAGCCTTGGAACAAAATGGCATTCCGTTCGATTCCAAATTGGTTTACACATGCAAGAATGTAACTTTTGAAGAAGGTTTGGCTTTTGGAAAACAAATTGCGGTTGAACATCCGGATGTGGATGGCATCTTTGTCATCACCGATTTAGTAGCTGTAGGTGTCTTGGCCCATTTTAACGAAGTAGGCATTAAAGTGCCGGAACAGGTTAAAGTAATCGGATTCAGCAATTGGTTCATGTCGCAAGTAATTACCCCAAAGTTGAGTACAGTTGACCAACCGAGTTTTGAAATGGGTGTGCAATCTTTCAAATTGTTGTTGGAAGAGATTAATACTAAAAAAGACCTGCATTCGTTTCAACCGAGAACCATTGAATTAGAAACTTCGGTTATTGAACGAGACTCTACTTTAAAAAATTAATGTTCTTTTTGATGCCTTCCCATTGTGCCCTCTTGAGTGGCGAATTCGGAAAAACTTTGGCAAAGGTTTCTTCGGTGATTTCTTCCCAGTCTTTTTTGGAGTAAGACAACAGTTCGGGATAAGCTTTAAAAGCCGGTTCCTGATGTGGCTTTGAAAATTTATTCCACGGACAAACATCTTGGCAAACATCGCAACCAAACATCCAATCGTCGAACTTGCCTTTTACTTCAGAGGGAATATTTTCTTTGAGTTCGATGGTGTAATACGAAATACACTTGCTGCCGTCGACTATGTAAGGCGACACTATGGCTTGCGTTGGACAAGCGTCTATACAAGCCGTACAAGTACCACAATGGTCAGTGGTTGGTCCGTCGTATTCCAATTCTAAATCGACTACCAATTGGGCAATAAAATAGAAAGAACCGACTTTTTGCGTGATTAAATTGCTGTTTTTGCCAACCCACCCCAGACCACTTTTAGCGGCCCAAGCTTTGTCCATTATGGGTGCCATATCGACAAAAGCCCTACCGTGCACCTCCCCGATTTCTCTTTTGATAGATTTTAAAATCTTGACCACTTTCTTTTTGATTACATTGTGGTAATCCTTACCGTAGGCGTATTTTGAAATTTTATAGGTTTCCGTATTTTGAAACTCGGAAGGATAATAGTTGACCAGTAAAGAGATGACACTTTTAGAATCCGGCACCAATAAAGTTGGATCTAGGCGTTTATCAAAATACTCTTCCATGTAACCCATTTGGCCATGGTAATTTTGGTTTAGCCAGCGTTCCAATCGAGGCGCTTCTTCCTCTAAAAAACCGGCTTTGGAAATGCCACAAGCCATAAAACCGAGGCGTTTGGCTTCGGCTTTGATGAATTGGGTATATTTCTCTTTATTGGAGTTCATGGTGCATTAGGGGTTGGAGCGATTGTTTGAGCTCTTTTTTGTGCAGCAAAAAAAGCGAGTGCGGAAGACCCGGCCCGGAGGGACACGAGGCGAAAGCCGACTGCCCGAAGGGAAATGCCCTAAAACAATCCGCCTTGAATATTTGGGTTAATCTTGCCCAAATGCTTGTAGGCTTTCTCGGTGACTTCTCTACCGCGGGGCGTTCTGACAATAAAACCTTCTTGGATTAAAAAGGGTTCATACACTTCTTCTATGGTTTCTCCACTTTCGGATACTGCTGTGGCCAAAGTAGACAAGCCAACCGGTCCGCCTTTGAACTTTTCGATGATGGTAGTTAGAATTTTGTTGTCCATTTCGTCTAAACCGTGGGCGTCGACATTTAAGGCTCTTAATGAAAAACGAGCGATTTCGATGTCAATTTTTCCATTTCCTTTAATTTGGGCGAAGTCACGTACACGCCTTAACAACGCATTAGCAATACGTGGGGTTCCGCGGCTTCGACCGGCAATTTCAATAGCGGCTTCCATGGTGATAGGCATTTTGAGTATGCTTGAACTGCGTTGTACAATAGTAGTTAATAGTTCGGTGTTGTAATATTGCAAACGACTTTGGATACCGAAACGGGCACGCATCGGCGCAGTTAATAGCCCTGAACGTGTAGTTGCACCGACTAAGGTAAAAGGATTGAGGTTGATTTGTACCGTTCTGGCATTAGGTCCGGATTCAATCATGATATCGATTTTAAAATCCTCCATAGCAGAATATAGGTATTCCTCTACTACGGGGCTTAATCGATGGATTTCGTCTATAAACAAGACATCTCTTTCCTCGAGATTGGTTAACAAACCGGCTAAATCCCCGGGTTTGTCTAATACCGGACCTGAGGTGATTTTGATTCCCACACCCAACTCATTGGCCAAAATATTAGCCAAAGTTGTTTTTCCTAAACCCGGAGGTCCGTGAAACAAAGTGTGGTCGAGTGCTTCATTGCGAAGGTTGGCGGCCTCCACAAAGATTTTTAAATTATCCAAAACCTGTTCTTGGCCTGTAAAATCATCAAAACTCAGCGGTCGGAGTTTTTTTTCCAGATCGAGTTCTTCGGAATTGAAGCGCTGATTAGTTGGGTCTAGATTTTCATTCATCTCACAAATATATAACAAAGTTGGTTGCCAATAAAAAAGCCTTTCGATTAGGAAAGGCTTTTTTATATAGTAAGTAAGGATTAGTGATGTAATACTTCTTCACCCGGTTTCATTGGGACGTTTTGTGGTACAAAATCGTCATCATGTCCTGGTTTGCTGTAGTCGTAAGGCCATCTGTGAACTTCAGGAATTTCTCCCGGCCAGTTACCGTGCATGTGTTCTACCGGAGCAGTCCACTCAAGCGTATTGGATTTCCAAGGGTTCTGAACAGATTTTTTTCCGTAGAAGATACTGTGGAAGAAGTTCCACAAGAAAACCAATTGGAAAGCACCACCCACTAAAGCGAAAGTTGTAATGATAACATTTACGTTTTGCAAATCATCGAATAACGGGAAGTTGGTATTAGTGTAATATCTTCTTGGCAAACCGGCCATACCGATAAAGTGCATTGGGAAGAAAACACCGTAAGCACACACAGCAGTTACCCAGAAGTGAACATAACCTAAGTTTTTGTTCAACATTCTTCCGAACATTCTAGGGAACCAGTGGTAAATACCGGCGAACATTCCGTAAAGCGCAGAAATACCCATTACTAAGTGGAAGTGCGCAACTACGAAATAAGTATCGTGTACATTAATATCCAAAGTGCTGTCTCCTAAAATAATCCCTGTTAAACCACCTGTGATAAAGGTTGAAACCAAACCGATTGAAAACAACATTGCCGGGTTCATTTGTAAGTTACCTTTCCACAACGTGGTAATGTAATTGAATGCTTTTACTGCAGAAGGTATTGCAATCAATAAAGTAGTAAAGGTAAATACTGAACCTAAGAATGGATTCATACCGGAGATGAACATGTGGTGACCCCAAACGATGGTTGATAAGAATGCAATGGCTATGATAGACATAATCATCGCTCTGTAACCGAAGATTGGTTTACGAGAGTTCGTGGCTATAATTTCAGAGGTAATTCCTAAAGCCGGTAACAATACAATGTAAACTTCAGGGTGACCTAAGAACCAGAATAAGTGTTCAAACAATACCGGAGAACCGCCTTGATAATGTAAAACTTCACCGGCAATGTAGATGTCTGACAAGAAGAAAGAAGTTCCGAAACTTCTGTCCATGATTAACATTAAAGCAGCAGACAATAATACCGGGAAAGAGATAACACCAATGATAGCGGTGATAAAGAAAGCCCAAATGGTTAAAGGCAATCTTGTCATTGACATTCCTTTTGTTCTAAGGTTGATAACCGTAACTATGTAATTCAATGATCCCAATAATGAAGAAGCAATGAAAATAGCCATTGATACTAACCATAGGGTCATCCCAGCTCCAGAACCAGACATAGCTTGTGGCAATGCGCTTAATGGAGGATAAATTGTCCAACCTGCCGAAGCCGGTCCTGATTCAACAAACAAAGAGATTACCATCACAACACTGGAAAGGAAAAACAACCAGTAAGAAATCATGTTCAGGAATCCTGAGGCCATATCTCTGGCTCCGATTTGCAATGGAATTAATAAATTACTGAAAGTTCCGCTTAGTCCTGCAGTTAACACGAAGAATACCATGATGGTACCGTGTATAGTAACAAGAGCTAAGTAAGTTTCATTATTCATTACTCCTCCCGGTGCCATACGCTCACCAAGGAAAAAGCTAAAAATTTTAAAAGATTCTTCAGGCCAAGCCAATTGCATTCTGAAAAGCATTGACATACCAACACCAATTACACCCATAATGATACCGGTAATCAAATACTGTTTAGATATCATTTTGTGATCAATACTAAAGATATATTTAGTAATGAAAGTGTCTTTATGGTGGTGTTCGTGTGCGTCGTGACCGTGATCGTGGTTGTGAGCTGACATATTATAAACTTTTAAATTTTATTAATGTTTTGGTTCTGCTTGGGCAACAACTGTAGTGTCTTTGCCTGCGGTTGAAGAAGTATCTTGCGATGGAGTAGCGGGAGCTTCAGCAGCTTTAGCCTCGGCAGCAGCAGTTTTTACAGCCTGTACAATAGTTTTAGCAGCGTTTTCTTTTAACCAAGCTGCATATTCTTCAGGAGTATCAACAACAATCTTCATTTGCATATTGTAGTGAGAAGCACCACAAATTTTGTTACACAACAATAAATAATCGAAAGTGTAAGGATCTAAAGCGGTTTGACCATCTGCTACTAATTTTTCACTTTTCTTAGCTCTGATAGCGTTGATGTTAGCAACCTTAGCAATCATAGCCGGTTTTTCTCTCATCTCTGCAGTTGTCATTGTTGGCACAAAAGAAAAGGTAGTAACCATACCCGGAACACAGTTCATTTGTGCTCTGAAGTGAGGCATGTAAGCAGAGTGTAAAACATCTTGAGAACGCATTTTGAAAACTACTCTTTTACCTTTAGGAATATGCAATTCAGGAGCTGTAAAATCATCTTGCGCGTTAGGATCTGATAAATCAACACCTAAATTATTAACGCCCTCAATATATCTTACATTGGCTTTACCTAACACATTATCGGCACCTGCATAACGAGCTTCCCACTTGAACTGTTGAGCATATAATTCGATAACAATAGCGTCTTGCTCTTCTTTTTCATCAACAAACATAATGTTGGTCCAAGCATACAGACCATAAAGAATTAAACCAGCTAAAACAATGGCCGGAATAATACTCCAGATAAACTCTAATTTGTTGTTATCAGCAAAATAAAGTGCTTTTTGACCTTGTCTCCCTCTGTATTTGAATGCGAAATAATGTAATAACGCCTGAGTAACCGTTTGAACAATAAAAATCAACACCAATGAAATGGTCATAAGATTATCTACTTGCGGACCGTGTTCAGAGGCAGAATCACCAATAAGTGGCAAATCACTATAATTTAACAAACATAAAATAGTAGTCAGATAGATGAAACCTAAGAAAGCAAACATCAAAAATCCATTTACTTTATTATCATTATCACCTGCAATCTGAGTGTCATTAACATTTCCACCACCAACTTGAGTTAAGTCGAATATTTTAGTTAACTGCCACAAGGCAACCGCCAATAAGACTACAACTATAAGTATCAAAAAAGTTGTCATTTGTAATTTACTTTAAATATTAATAATGAAAATGTTTACTTTCTTCAATAAACGGATTGCGTTTTGGCATCAACGGAGCTTTAGTCAGCGCATTGAACACTACAAAGATGAATAAGCCTAAGAAGAATAAAATAGAAGATATCTCAGGAATACCGATAAACCATTGGTCGCCCACAGTTGATGGCATAATCATATTGAAGAAATCTACATAATGACCTAATAAAATCACGATACCGGCCATTACTATAATCCAAGTAATGCGTTTGAAATCGGTATTGATTAAAACCAAGAACGGGAAGATAAAGTTCATAACAACAGCACCGAAGAACGGTAAATTGAAATGCTCAATACGGGTTTTAAAATAAGTCACCTCTTCCGGTATATTAGAATACCAAATCAACATAAATTGAGAGAACCATAAATAAGTCCAGAATACACTGATACCAAACATGAATTTAGATAAGTCATGAATGTGGCTTGAATTAACATTCTCTAAATAACCTTTAGACTTAAGATATAAAGTAACCATTGAAATAGTAGTGATACCACTTACGAAGAAACTCGCAAATACATACCATCCGAATAATGTACTGAACCAGTGTGGGTCAACAGACATAATCCAATCCCAAGCCATGATAGATTCAGAAACAATAAAGAATACTAAGAATGCCGCTGACATTTTGAAATTCTTTTTGTAGAAAGTGTTATCTGTAGCCTCATCTTGAGCCAAACAGTTCTTTCTTGACAAGTGTCTGTATAAATTCCATCCGAAGATAAATACCGCAGCTCTGATAATCCAGAACGGAAAATTCAAATAACCGGCCTTACCTTGAATAATTTCATCTGTAGCTCTTACCTCTTCGTCCATCCAAATAAACAAATGATTGATGTGGAAACCTGATAAAAGTAATAGAACGAAGAAAATAATTGAACCCGGTAATAAGTAAGCGGTTATTCCTTGCATAACACGGAATAACACCGGAGACCAACCCGCTTGCGCTACTTGTTGGATAGCATAGAAAGCCAAAGCACCCAATGCGATTAACATAAAGAACAGACATGCTACATACAAGGCTGCCCAAGGTTTGTTTTGTAATTGGTGTAGAACGTGTTCTAAATGCTCTGTGTGCTCAGCTGTTGCTTTTGCATCGTGACCTGCTTTCTCTCCGTGAGCATCGTGAGTAGTTGCAGCGTCATGAGAATTAGAATGTCCGTGACTATCAGATGCCAAAATAGTCTCAACATCTTGAATAGTTTTTGGTGCAGTTAAAAAACCATAACCAATCCCAAGAACACCAACGATCATTAGGACAAAAGAAAAGGTTTTTAATTTACTTGAAAATGTATACATATCTATAACAATCTGTTTGTTCTACAATTATAATTTGCTTTTAAGTTGCATTACATAGGCGGCAACTAACCAACGCTCTTCTTGACTCAACTGATTAGCATGAGATCCCATCGAGTTCAAACCATAAGTAACAACATGGAAAACACTGGCCTCATTGATAACTCTGTCAGCATAGCTTGGTACTCCTAAGAATTTTTCTTGTGTAACCAACTTTCCTTTACCGTTACCTTCAGTACCGTGACAAATGGCACAGTAGATATTGAAAAGCTCTTCTCCTTTTTTCATGTCTACTTGGGTTGAATCCAAAGGTGATTTAGGATTAGTAGCCTTTAACATGGCTAAAGCTTCAGGCGTGTTTGGCACTTCATAAGGCACAAAACCTCTTTTGATAGAACCGTCAGCAGGTAACTGACCTTCTTTTCCTTTTTCACCTGTAGGAGAATTGAAAGCATCAGATTCTGAATAGGTTTCATATGCTACTGATTCGTACATATTGGGCATGTATTGATAGTTTGGCTTCAAATCGTCTTTACACGAAGACACAGAAACCATGATGCCTAATACAAATGCTGTTTTAAATAAACTTTTCATCGCTAATTATTAATGCTTATCAATTACTTTCACTTCCACTGCTCCGGTTCCTTCGAAGAATTTTACCAACTCTGCTTCGTTGTCATGAACTGCCACTTCCATTAAGAAGTGATCATCAGTTGTTCTAACATCCGGATTTTCTGCTTGCTTGAATGGCCATAACTTACTTCTCATATAAAAAGTAATTACCATTAAGTGGGCAGCGAAGAAAACGGTCATCTCAAACATTACGGGTACAAATGCCGGCATGTTTTGAATATAACTAAAACTTGGTTTACCTCCGATATCTTGCGGCCAATCAGAAATCATAATATAATTCATCATGGTAGTGGCTACTGATAAACCAATACATCCATAGATGAAAGCACAGATGGCTAATCTTGTCGGAGCCAATCCCATAGCTTTATCTAACCCGTGTACCGGAAAAGGAGTATAAACTTCCTCAATATGATGGTGAGCTGCTCTGGTTTGGTGAACCGCGTGCATTAATACATCATCATCGTTGTATATTGCGTGTATAACTTTATTACTACTCATAGCAATTATTAATGTTTATCTGAATGATTATGACCTTCTAATTCTCTTTGTCTTTTATAATTTTCACCGGAAGATTTCAAGATTGTCTTAACCTCTGCTTGCGCAATTACCGGGAAGGTTCTGGCATACAAAAGGAATAATACAAAGAAGAAACCAATAGTTCCAATGAAGATACCTATATCTACAAATGTCGGTTGGAACATAGTCCAAGAAGACGGAAGGTAATCTCTGTGTAATGAAGTTACGATAATTACGAAACGCTCAAACCACATTCCGATGTTTACCACAATTGAGATTACGAAAGAGAACATGATACTGGTTCTTAATTTTTTGAACCACATGAACTGAGGAGAGAAAACGTTACAAGTCATCATCGCCCAGTAAGCCCAAGCATAAGGACCGGTTGCTCTGTTCAAGAAAGCGTATTGCTCATACTCTACTCCTGAATACCATGCTACGAACAACTCGGTAATATAAGCAACCCCAACGATAGAACCTGTAATCATGATTACAATGTTCATCAACTCGATATGTTGAATGGTGATGTAAGCCTCGAGATTTGATACCTTTCTCATGATAATGAGCAAAGTATTAACCATAGCAAATCCGGAGAATACCGCTCCTGCAACGAAGTATGGAGGGAAGATGGTGGTATGCCATCCCGGAATTACTGAAGTAGCAAAGTCGAAAGATACAATTGTGTGTACCGAAAGTACTAACGGAGTAGCCAAACCGGCCAAAACTAAAGATACTTCTTCAAAACGTTGCCAATCTTTGGCTCTACCACTCCATCCGAAAGAAAGGATGGTGTATATTTTTTTTGCAAAAGGAGTTACGGCTCTGTCTCTTAACATGGCAAAATCCGGCAATAAACCTGTCCACCAGAATACTAAGGAAACAGACAAATAAGTTGAAATTGCAAATACGTCCCAAAGAAGTGGTGAGTTGAAGTTAACCCACAATGAACCGAATTGGTTTGGAATTGGCACCACCCAGTAAGCTAACCAAGGACGACCCATGTGAATGATTGGGAACAAACCTGCTTGGATTACCGAGAAGATGGTCATCGCTTCAGCTGAACGGTTAATAGCCATTCTCCATCTTTGACGGAATAATAATAATACGGCAGAGATAAGTGTTCCGGCGTGACCGATACCTACCCACCAAACGAAGTTGGTGATATCCCAAGCCCATCCAATTGTTTTATTTAATCCCCATGTTCCGATTCCTGTAGAGATGGTGTAGATGATACAACCTATTCCCCAAAGGAAAGCGGCTAATGCGATAGAAAATACAGTCCACCACTGTTTATTGGCTCTTCCTTCCACCGGAGCGGCTACATCTACAGTTACATCGTGATAAGTTTTATCACCTATAACTAAAGGTTTTCTAATGGGTGCTTCGTAATGAGACGACATAATCCTTTATATTGTTTCTTAATTAATTACTTATTGATACTAGGTATTTCTAACTTTTACGTGGTAGAAAACGTTTGGTTTTGTTCCAACACTTTCTAACAAATGGTACATTCTCTTGTCTCCAGCCAATTTAGCTACTTTGCTTTCTTTGTTGTTAACATCCCCAAATACCATTGCTCCGGTTGTACAAGCAGAAGAACACGCTGTTTGGAATTCATCCACCGCAACTTCTCTGCCTTCACGTTTAGCAGTTAGGATGGTCAATTGTGTTTTTTGGATACACATTGAACATTTTTCCATAACTCCACGAGAACGAACGTTTACATCCGGATTCACTACCATACGCCCTAAGTCATCATTCATATGGAAATCAAACTCGCTGTTGTTGCTGTATAGGAACCAGTTGAAACGACGAACTTTATAAGGACAGTTGTTAGCACAGTAACGAGTACCCACACAACGGTTATAAGCCATTTGGTTTTGACCTTGACGACCATGAGAAGTAGCCGCTACAGGACATACGGTTTCACATGGTGCGTGGTTACAGTGTTGACACATTACCGGTTGGAATACCACTTGTGGGTTATCACTTGGGTTTTCCATTTGACCGAATCCACCCAATGAACCTTTATCACCAAATAAGCCTTCGAATTCTTCTTTTTTCTTGTTATCACCTTCGAAAGTATCTTCTGAAGAGTAATATCTATCAATACGCAACCAGTGCATATCACGACTTCTTCTAACTTCAGATTTACCTACAACAGGAACATTATTCTCAGCATGACAAGCTATTACACAAGCACCACAACCGGTACAAGCATTCAAATCGATTGACAAATTAAAGTGATGACCTACCGAACGATCGAAAGATTCCCATAAATCAACTGAAGTTGCAGCAACTTCCTTGTGGTCTAAAGAAACCATAGGAATCGGATTCCAAACTTCAGGTTCATCAAATTTAGCGGTGAATACAGTTAGAGTAGTTTCTTTGATAATATCACCTCTACCCATCAACGTTTTTTGTGATTGTACACAAGCAAACTCATGAGTGCCATCAGCTTTAGATACCGCAGCTGATTGAACATTATCAAAATTATTATATAAAGCGTAAGCGTTAACACCTACTTGCATTTCTTCTTTTAATCCGGCTTTTTTTCCGTAACCCAAAGCCAACCCAATTGTGCCAACTGCTTGACCGGGTTGAACAATTACAGGAGCTGTGATTGAAGCAGCACCTACTTTTACAGTAGCATAACTTCCGTCTAAACCACCATTAGCCACAATTTCGTTAGTCAGACCAAGCTTTTCAGCATCAGTTTTAGAAACGGTTAAGTAATTATCCCAAGATACTCTTGTAATAGGATCCGGAAACTCTTGTAACCATGGATTATTGGCCTGTTGACCATCTCCCATACCTGTTTTGGTGTACAATACCAATTCGAAATTAGCCAACGGTTTAGATTGAGCCAAAGCACTTGCAGCAGCATTGTAATCAGCAGAACCGGCTGATGCCGCTGAAGGAACACCGGCTACTACACCATCATGAACGGCTTTGTTCCAAGTTAATCCATTCAAGTAAGCACCAGAATTGGCTTTAATATAATCATAATAAGAAGCGCCGTTACCAATCCATGACAACAATCCTTCTTGGAATTGTTTTGAACTGAACAACGGACGAATAGTTGGCTGTACAATAGAATATGTTCCTTTTGTCAACATTAAGTCGTTCCATGATTCCAAATAATGAGGAGCAGGAACAGCAATATTAGTTACAGATGCCGTTTCATCTTCTTTCAAAGAGAAAGCAACTGATAATTTTACTTTTTTCAATCCTTCAGCAAAGGCTTTTCCGTTTGCTAAAGTATAAACCGGGTTAACACCACTCATAATTAAAGTGTGTACGCTGCCCGCATTGATATCAGCCAATAATTGAGTTACTTTAGCATCAGAACCTTTTCTGATTTGACGAGTTCCCACTGTAGAGAATGCCTCACTTGCCAGAGCTTGGTTGATCGCTAAAACCAATAATTGTGCATTTTTATCTTGAATTCCAGACACTAAAAGACCTTTAGCTCCGGCAGCTTTTAATTGTTGAGCGGCTTTAACAACCACCTCTTCATTAGCTATTTTACCTACATTAACGGCTGCACCGGTAACTATGCTATAGATTTTAACCAATGCTAATTTTTGATCGGCAACTTTCATCGGCACTCTCTTATCTGCAGCCGCACCTGACAAGGTCATATTGGCTTCAAATTGGTAGTGCTTAGACATTTTACCTTTTTGAGGAATTCTGCCTTGAGCATATCCTGAATCGTATCCGCCACCTTGCCAATCTCCTAAGAAATCAGCTCCAACGGAAACTATAGTGTTGGCTTTTGAAAAATCATAATCAACTAAAGCTCTTTCTCCGTAAACAGTTTCAAAAGCATCCAATGCAGCTGATTCAGATACGGCATCATAAATCACATGTTTAGCAGTTGGATTTTGAGCAATAAATTCAGCTATCAACTTTTCAGTTGAGGGACTGGCCAAAGTATTGGTCAACAAAACTACTTGCCCTCCTTTAGCTTTAGCATCGGCTAAACTCGCTTTTATTTTCATATCAGCAGCAGCCCATGATGCATCTTTATGATCAACCTTGGTTACTTTAAGACGGGTATTGTCGTACAATGACAAAACTGAAGCGTGAACTCTAGCATTAGCAGTAAACTTAGCACCGGCAATGGTATTGTTTTCAATTTTAATAGGACGACCTTCACGTGACTTTACCAAAAGATTGGCAAAATCAAATCCATCAAACATTGAAGTTGCAAAATAATCTGCCACTCCCGGAATAATTTGCTCCGGCTGTAAAACGTAAGGAATTGATTTGTGCACAGGACCTTCACAAGCAGCTAAAGTAGCAGCTGCCGTACTAAATCCAACGTATTTCAAGAAATCACGACGAGTTGTTGAAGAAGAAGATAAAGATTCTTTATCAGATAAGAACTCCTCTGTTGGGATTGGTTCTGAGAATTCATTATTTCTAAGCGTCTCAACAATAGAACTATTTTCGTTTAGTTCCTCAACACTTTTCCAGTATTTTTTGTTCGATGACATCGTATATAAATATTAGCTTCTTAATAATTTGATTAATAGTGGCATTTACCACATTCTAAACCTCCCATTTGTGCTGCAGTCAATTTGTCTACACCATACTTTTTAGAAAGTTCTTCGTGAATTTTAGTATAGTAGGCATTGCCTTCCATTTTAACATCAGTTTCACGGTGACATTTGATACACCAACCCATGGTTAACGGTGCAAATTGCTTTTGAATTTCGTATTCTTGAACAGGACCGTGACATTTTTGACATTCAATTCCGGCAACAGTTACGTGTTGAGAGTGATTGAAATAAGCAAAGTCCGGTAAGTTGTGGATGCGAACCCATTTAACAGGCTTGGTTTTACCCGTGTATTTTTGGGTTGCTTTATCCCAACCCACAGCATCGTATAATTTTTGGATTTCCCCATCGTAAAATGCTTTACTGTATTCAGGTGTTGCTGTAGTATCAGCTACTTCAGCAATATTTTTGTGACAGTTCATACAAACATTCAATGATGGAATACCGGCGTTTTTACTAACTCTGGCAGCAGAGTGACAGTATTTACAATCGATTCCGTTACTACCGGCGTGAATTCTGTGAGAATAATGAATTGGTTGAATTGGCGCATAATCTTGATCAACACCAACCTGCATCATCCACCCGTAAACAAAGTACCCGCTTGAAAGCAATAAGAAAATAGAAGCCACTAAAACCAAGAATTGGTTTTTAGCAAAAGCTTGCCATAATGAAACTCCTTGTTTTGCAGGCAACTCAATACCGTTAGATTTAGCCACTTTCGTCAACACGTTGTTCACAAAGAACAACATGATTACCAACATCAACATCACTAACGCTAAAGCCCCAAGTATAACATCATTAGAAATACCTCCTTCATCAGACCCGCCGTCTTTACCCGGTAGTGCCGCTACAGCAGTCGCAGGCTCAGCTTTTGGCTGATCAGTGTAAGCTATAATATTATCAATATCAGTAGTTGATAATTGAGGAAACGCTGTCATCACCGACTTGTTGAATTCTTCAAAAATCTTGATAGCTTTAGCATCCCCAGATTTGATCAATGCAGAACTATTGTTGACCCATTTGTAAATCCACTCCTTGTCATACTTTGCAGAAACACCTCTTAACGCAGGCCCGGTCATCTTTTTATCAAGATTGTGACAAGCCGCACAGTTGGCATTAAACAAAGCTTTTCCGGCTACAGGATCTCCCCCGGTAGCAGCGGCAGGCGCGGCAGAGGTTGCGGCAGGAGCAGCAGCATCAGTTGTTGGTGGCGTTTCTTGTGAAAATGAGGTGAAGGAGAATGTTAGCATTAAAGCTAAACTAAAGACTATTTTCCTTGAAATCGAATTATGGTTACCCATTTTTTTCATATAATAAATGATTATCGACTAATGTTGGCATGATTCTTTCTGAAGGATTTTCAGCTAAAAATCGACGCTTTATTAAAAACTTGCACAAAAATACGACTTATGAACTATTCTCAAAACCTTAAATATATCTTAAATACCAATTTATATTAATTCTAAATAACGAATAGTGTTTTGTTTAATTTATTAAGTTTTACATTTGTATAAAAATCAAATCATTATGAAATTTTTACCCAAAACTAAAGCGGTTTTTTTCTACGCAATCGTTTTCTTTTTTTGCCAAAAAACCTACTCTCAGGACACAAAAGTGACCGTCGATCAAGATGTTAAATTTGAACAATTGCTAAATGAGAAAAGAAAAATTAACAGTTCAATTACTATTAATGATCGTTACAAAATTCAGATCTTCAACGGCGACACGGAAAACTCTAAAAAAACATTGATAGAATTCAAAAAAGAATTTAAAAATTTAGATGCCACTATAGTGTTCAGTACGCCACTATACAAGGTTTGGGTAGGCAATTTTAAAACCCGAATTGAAGCCGAAAAAAACTTATTGTTGCTGAAAAAAAGATATCCTACTGCCTTTTTGATTAAACCCAATAAATAAAAAAAGCCCCGAAGTTCGGGGCTTTTTTATTCAGTACTATTTCAATTTTTTCTTCACTTCCACTTCTTGGAAAGCTTCGATCACATCATATTCTCGAATATCGTTGTAATTCTTTATTTGCATACCGCAATCATAACCTTTAGCTACTTCTTTAACATCATCTTTGAAACGCTTTAAAGTAGCCAATTCTCCTGTAAAAATCACTACTCCTTCTCTGATTAAACGGATTTTTGAATTTCTGAAAATCTTTCCGTCGGTCACCATACAACCTGCAATTGTACCCACTTTAGAAATTTTGAAAGTCTCTCTGATTTCAGCCGATCCTGTAATCTCTTCTTTCATCTCCGGAGATAACATTCCTTCCATAGCATCTTTCAAATCGTCGATAGCGTCGTAGATGATAGAGTAGTTTCGGATATCGATTTCTTCTTTATCAGCCAATTGCTTAGCATTTCCGGAAGGACGAACGTTGAATCCAATGATAATTGCATCTGAGGCTGAAGCCAACAATACGTCGGATTCCGTAATCGCACCAACACCTTTGTGTATGATTCTGATTTGAATTTCTTCTGTTGACAGTTTGGAAAAAGAGTCAGATAACGCTTCTACCGAACCGTCAACATCTCCTTTTAAGATAATATTTAGCTCTTTAAACTGACCTAAAGCGATTCGACGACCGATTTCCGCCAATGTAATGTGTTTTTGTGTGCGAACTGATTGCTCACGCAACAGCTGAGTACGTTTGGCCGCAATTTGTTTGGCTTCTCTTTCGTCTTCAAACACATTAAATTTATCACCGGCAGTAGGTGCTCCATCCAATCCTAAAATTGAAATTGGGGTTGATGGTCCGGCCACTAATACATTGTGCCCTCTTTCATCGTGCATGGCTTTTACCTTGCCGTGATTTTTTCCGGCCAAAACATAATCCCCTACTTTTAACGTCCCGGCCTGAACCAAAACTGTGGAAACATAACCGCGACCTTTGTCTAAGAACGCCTCTACTACTGTACCTACAGCAGGTTTATTCGGATTGGCTTTTAAATCCAATAATTCAGCTTCTAATAATACTTTTTCCAATAAATCTTTCACACCGGTTCCGGCTTTTGCGGAAATATCGTGTGACTGGTACTTTCCGCCCCAATCTTCCACCAATAAATTCATACCGGCCAATTGCTCTTTAATTTTTTCAGGATTAGCTGCCGGTTTATCCACTTTGTTGATAGCAAAAATCATAGGGACTCCGGCCGCTTGAGCGTGACTAATGGCTTCCTTGGTTTGAGGCATGATGTCATCATCCGCTGCAATCACAATAATAGCAATATCGGTAACTTGAGCTCCACGAGCACGCATAGCGGTAAAAGCCTCGTGACCAGGTGTATCCAAGAAAGTGATTTTTTGACCATTTTCCAGCACCACTCCGTAAGCTCCGATGTGTTGGGTAATTCCTCCGGATTCCCCGGCAATCACATTGGTTTTACGAATGTAATCCAACAATGAGGTTTTTCCGTGATCTACGTGACCCATAACGGTTACAATCGGCGCTCGGTGAACTAAATCTTCCGGTTTATCTTCAACCACTTCTAAATTTTCCTCTATATCAGTGGTAATAAATTCTACTTGGTATCCAAATTCGTCGGCAACAATGGAAAGTGTCTCCGCATCTAACCTTTGATTCATGGTAACCATGATTCCTAAAGTCATACAAGTTCCGATTACTTTGGTAATTGGCACATCCATCATAGTAGCAATCTCACCCACAGTAACAAACTCGGTTACTTTGAGGATTTTGCTTCCTTCTTCCATCGCTTGCATTTCGTCTTCTGAACGCTGACGGTGTGTATCACGCTTGTCTCTGCGATACTTGGCCGCTTTAGATTTGTTCCCTTTTCCTTGTAAACGCTCTAAAGTTTCTTTGATTTGGTTTTTTACTTCTTCTTCGGTTGGCTCAACTTTTTGAACAATAGCCGGACGGTTTCCTTTTTGGAAGCCCGGTTTGTTACCAAATTTAGAAGGACCACCTTGGGCATTATTACCTCCTGTTATCGCAGGTTTATCACCAGGTTTCGGAGCAATTCTTTTGCGCTTATTTTTGTTCGCATTCTGACTTGCATTGGCATTTTGACCGTTAGCTGCAGCCGGCTTACTGTTATCTTTCTTAAAATCTTCTTTTTTCTTTTTCGGCTTATCAAATTGAGACAAATCGATTACTTGTCCGGTTAGTGTTGCTCCGGATAGTTTTTGGTATTGCGTGGTAATCGTTTCATCTGTAGCTGCTTCAACAGGTTTTGAAACCACTTCTTTAACTGTGGCTTGGGTAGGCTCTTCAGCCGGTGCAGCAGCTGTTTTTTGATCAACATTTTCCGATTTTTCTGCTGAAATTTTAGGGGCTTCTGTTGGAGCAGCGGTTTGTTTTGGTTCCAAATCGATTTTGCCGACTTGTTTTGGACCACTGATAACGGCTTTCGCTTTAATCAGTTCGAGACGTTGACGCTCTTCTTCTTGTTTGCGCTTGTCTTCCAATTCTTTTTCTCTTTCCAAACGAAGGGCTTCTTTTTCCTTTCTGATTTCTTCGCTTATTCCTTTAGAAGCTTCTTTGTTTCCTTTGTCTCCTGCAAATTGACCACAAAGAATATTGTATACATCATCGGAAATCTTTGTGTTGGGACTGGCTTCAATAGCAATTCCCTTATCTTTAAGATAATCCACAGCTCTTTCCAAAGAAATATTTAATTCCCTTAAAACTTTATTAATTCTAATATTTCCTTCAGACATAAAATCTAATTAATGTTATCTATTGTTGTGTTGGCGAAAGCTTAGTCTTCAAACTCTTCTTTCAAAATTTTGATTACTTCTAAAATGGTTTCTTCTTCCAAATCGGTTCTTCTTACCAAATCAGCCACATCTTGATTTAGGATACTGCGAGCGGTGTCTAAACCGATTTTAGCAAACTCATCGATTACCCATCCGTCGATTTCGTCTGAGAATTCAGTTAATTCTACATCATCTTCTTCAATAGCACTGCCTTCTCTGATCACATCAAGTTCGTAACCGGTTAATAATCCGGCCAATTTGATATTATGCCCACCGCGACCGATGGCTTTGGAAACTTCTTCTAATTTTAAAAATACTTCGGCTCTTTTTTTCTCTTCGTCGATTTTAACAGAAGATACTTTGGCCGGACTTAAAGCTCTGGTGATGTACAACGGTAAATTGTTAGTGTAGTTAATCACGTCGATATTTTCGTTTCCTAACTCACGAACAATTCCGTGAATACGGGATCCTTTCATTCCTACACAAGCACCAACCGGATCAATTCTGTCATCATAAGAATCCACCGCTACTTTGGCTTTTTCACCCGGAATTCTCACCACTTTTTTAATCATAATCAAACCGTCGAACACTTCAGGAATTTCTTGCTCAAACAGTTTTTCCAAGAATTTATCCGCTGTTCTCGACATGATGATTTGCGGCTTATTGCCTTTCAACTCAACACTTTCAATGATTCCGCGAACGTTATCACCTTTACGGAAAAAGTCAGACGGGATTTGTTTTTCTTTCGGCAAAACAATTTCGTTACCTTCATCATCTACCAAAATTACAACTCTTGGACGAACATGGTGTACTTCGGCGGTGTAAATTTCACCGATTAAATCTTTAAATTGCTTGTAAAGATTAGTATTGTCGTGTTCGTGAATTTTAGAAATCAAGTTTTGACGCAATGCCAAAATGGCTCTTCTTCCCAAATCGATTAATTTTACCTCTTCCGAAACATCTTCTCCAACCTCAAAATCAGGTTCAATTTTTCTGGCTTCAGACAAAGCAATTTCTTGGTTTTCATCTTCTACTTCGCCATCAGCTACAACCACGCGATTTCTCCAGATTTCCATATCACCTTTATCAGGGTTGATAATAATATCAAAGTTATCATCAGAACCGTATTTCTTTTTTAATGCGTTTCTAAATACATCTTCCAAAATCGCCATAAGCGTTACTCGATCAATAAGTTTATCGTCTTTAAACTCTGAAAATGATTCGATTAATGCAATATTTTCCATGCCTGTTTTAATTAAAATATTATTGTAACAATTGCTTCTTTTATTTCTGAATAAGAAAGGTCGCGTTTGTGCTCAACCGTTTCTTTTCCTTTTCCTATTTTTTTGGGTTCTCTTGCCGTCCAAGCAAGTGTGATTTTTTCATCATCAGCAGCTTCCAACTTGGCCTCAATAGTTTCCGATGTTGTTGTTTTGACTTTTAGGTTGCGACCGATATTTTTTTTGTACTGTCTAACCAATTTTAATGGCGAAGAAACTCCTGCAGAGGCAACTTCTAATGAAAAGTCTTGTTCTTCTCGATCAAGGTTGTTTTCTATGGCCCGACTGACATCAATACAATCTTGCAGCGTTACACCATTATCGCCATCCAAAGTTACGGTAATTTTATAACTCTCTGAAATACTTAAATCTACCAAAAACAAAGAGGAATTGTTCTCCAATTCTCCCGCTATTAAATTTGAAACCTTGTCTTTAAATGTCATTGTTGTATAAAAAGAGGGAAGCAGTGCTTCCCTCATTATTTAATTTGTATGGTAAATAACGCAGCAAATATAGTTATTTTTTTATAAATCAAAAATTCATTGCCAAATCAAAAAAAAATAATACCTTTATTGTGTTAAAATATCCTATCCAAAAATTACGTTTTTATATTATGAAAAAAATCTTAGTCCCAACAGACTTCTCTGAACATGCCAAATATGCCTTGAAAGTTGCGGCACAAATTGCCAGAAAAAACAACGGCGAAATCTTTTTACTTCACATGTTAGAATTGCCTCATGAAGCAGGCGATGCTATTGGTAGCGGACATGAATTGCCTGAAATTATGCTTTTCAAAAATGCGGCTATCAATCGTTTGGAAGACTTGATGGACGACCCTAGTTTAGAAGGTATTAAAGTTTCGGAAATTATTCAGTTTGAATTAGCCTTCGACGGAATTATGAATATCAGCAAGAAAAACGAAGTTGACTTGATTGTTATGGGTTCACACGGAGCCAGTGGTTTTAAAGAAATGTTTATCGGATCTAATGCTGAAAAAGTTGTTCGCAATTCTGAAATCCCTGTTTTAATCATTAAAAAAGAAGCCGGAAACTTCGAAGTAAACAAATTTGTTTTTGCTTCTGATTTTTCAGACGAAATCAAAAAACCTTTTGCTAAAGTAGTAGAGTTTGCTAATAAATTCGGTGCTGAATTACATTTAGTAATGATCAATACACCAAGCAGTTTCAAACCGACTCACGTTGCCAATGAAATTATGAATTCTTTTATTTCAGGATTTACCATTAACAAATGTTCTACTCACATTTATAATGATGTTAATGTAGAAAGTGGTGTTTTAAACTTTACCAACAGTATTGATGCTGATTTGATTGGAATGAGCACTCACGGAAGAAAAGGATTAGCCCACTTCTTTAACGGTAGTATCAGTGAAGACTTAGTGAATCACGCTGTAAGACCGGTGGTGACCTTTAAAATATAATTGTTAGACACCAAATAAAAAAGCCGCAGATTCGCGGCTTTTTTTATGCTTTTTTTTAAAACAAAAAATCCCGCAAATGCGGGACTTATCGTTGGTCTACTAGGACTCGAACCTAGAAAGACGGCACCAAAAACCGTAGTGTTACCATTACACCATAGACCAATTGGCTTATTGCGAGTGCAAATTTATAACAAATTTTATTTTACACAAACAAATCGTTAAAAAAATTAGACATATCTTCTTTTAATTTATTCGACAAACCCATAATAAACTTGAAATTAATTCGTTACCTCTTTTATAAATTTTTATTAATGCCGGTTTAATTACGTTAAAAAAAATAGTTTCTTTGTAAGCTTAAAAATAAACCTATCTCATATCCTCTTTCTATGATGAATTTTAACTTCAACAAGTGGAATACCCTTTTAGGATGGACAGCTTTTGTCATTGCCTTAATCACTTATTCGTTAACTGTTGAACCCACCATGAGTTTTTGGGATTGTGGCGAATACATCTCTACAGCAGCCAAATTGGAAGTAGGACATCCGCCGGGGGCTCCTTTATTCCAAATTATAGGTGCCTTTTTCTCCATGTTTGCCATTGGTAAGGAAAACATAGCCTTGATGGTCAACATGACTTCAGTATTTTCGAGTGCCTTTACCATATTGTTTATGTTTTGGTCGTCTTCCATATTGTTGAGAAAGATAGTGTCATCCTACACTGAATTTGATAAAAACAAAGCTATTGTTGTTTTGGGCAGTTCATTAGTTGGTTCTTTAGCTTTCACTTTTTCAGACAGTTTTTGGGCCAGTGCTGTGGAAGCAGAAGTATACGCCATGGCATCATTATTCATCGCTATATTATTTTGGCTGGCGCTAAGATGGGAAGAAGACATGCACACTCCGAGAGGCAATCGTTGGTTATTGTTAATCTCTCTACTAATCGGACTATCTTTTGGAGTCCACTTTATGGCTCTATTAACCATTCCCTCGATTGGATTCTTGTATTATTTTAAGAATTACAAAAAAATCACAATCAAAAGTTTCATCATAGCCAACATTATCATTGTAGCTATATTGTTATTCATATTTAAGCTATTGCTCCCTTATACCTTGGCTTTCTTTGGTAAAATGGAAATTTTTATGGTAAACAGTGTTGGTTTGCCTTTCAACTCCGGCACTATCATAGCAGCATTGTTGGTTGTTGCCTTCTTCTATTTCGGATTGAAGTACACCCGCGAAAAAGGACATCCGTTTTACAATACTGCATTGCTTTGCGTCCTTTTTGTATTGATTGGCTTCTCGACTTGGATGATGTTACCAATTCGTGCCAACGCCAATGTGGTAATCAACGAAAATAAACCATCAGATGCCGCAGAGGTATTAGCCTACTATAACCGTGAGCAATACGGAGTAAATCCTTTATTTTATGGTCCGCAATACACTGATACTTTTGCCGGATTGGATGAAGACCAACCATATTTAGACAAAGCACCCAACTACGAAAGAGATTATAAAACCGGCAAATACGTTATTGTTAACAACTACAAAAACGCCGAGCAAAATACCGACGACAACCACAAAGCAGTTTTGCCGCGTATGTGGAGCACTGATCACATCGAAAACTATATCCAATTCACAGGACCGCCGAAATTTACTTTAAACCATAACTATCATTATGAGGAAGATTTAGCTCAGTACGGAGTTAATTTGGACAGTTTGAGTGACGAGCAAATTATGCAAGCCGTGGCTCAGTTGAAAGATGAAATGCAAAAAAACATCAACGATTTTAAAACAGCTTATGCTCAAAAGCAAATCGACAATGAGGATTACGTTAACTTCTTAAAGAAATACAGCGATTATTTGGTCGTAGAAAAACCTTCAACAGCCGACAACTTATTGTTTATGGGTGAATACCAATTTGGATACATGTATGGTCGCTACTTGTTGTGGAATTTCGTAGGAAGACAAAACGATATTCAGGGGAAATACGACAACTTAGATGGTAATTGGATCAGCGGTATCAAGTTTGTCGATGAAATTCACTTAGGCAAAGGCTCGCAGGAAAATCTTCCTGATGATGCCATCAACAACAAAGGCAGAAACGTTTATTATTTCTTGCCGTTTATCCTTGGATTAATCGGCTTAATGTATCATGCTCAAAGAGACCTGAAGAGTTTCTACGTTTTATTGGTCTTATTCCTTTTCACCAGCATAGCTCTAAAAGTTTTCCTTAACGAAAGACCTTTCGAACCAAGAGAACGCGATTATGCTTTGGTTGGCTCATTCTATGTTTTTGCTATATGGTTAGGTTTTGGTGTTTACGCCATATATGAAATTATAACCGACTATGTCAAATCTAAATTGGTTGGCCCGGTGGTAATAGTTGCTTCGCTTTTAGCTGCTCCGGTTTTAATGGCCAGTCAAAATTGGGACGATCACGACCGTTCTAACCGATACACGGCTATAGCTATGGCCAAAAACTACCTCAACTCTTGTGACCCGAATGCTATATTGTTTACTATTGGCGATAACGACACTTTTCCTCTCTGGTATGCTCAAGAAATTGAAGGCATTCGAACCGACATCAAAATTGTCAACACCAGTTTATTCATGACCGATTGGTATATCGATCAAATGAAATTTAAAACCTATAAAGCTGATGGGCTGCCAATTTCTTTTGAACACAACGAGTACGTGGGTGATAAATTAGATTATGTTGCTCACATCCCTAAAACCGAGGCCCGTTGGGATGTAAAAGATTTTATCAACTTTATCAAGAACCCGCAATCAACCATTGACTTGCAAAACGGACAAACCATTCATTTCTATCCGACTAACAAAATCAGAATTCCGGTTGATAAAAATACCATCATCAAAAACAAAGTTGTTAACCCCGCTTTAAACGACTCTATTGTTCCTTACATTGATGTAGAAATCAAAGGAAGTGCGCTATACAAAAACCGATTGATGATGTTGGATATTTTAGCCAATAACAATTGGAAAAGACCGGTTTATTTTACCGGTGGCAGTTTTGGCGACGACGATTATTTGTGGATGAAAGATTACCTTCAATTGGATGGTTTGGTTTACAAGTTAGTCCCGATTAAGACGCCTATCGATAAAGAAAACCCATATGATATGGGCCAAATTGATAGTGATAAAATGTATGAGTTAGTCACCAAATGGCAATGGGGCAACGGCGAATTAACTTCGATTTACCACGACCCTGAAACCCGCAAGAACAGTATTTCGTACCGTACCAATATGGCGCGTTTAGCCCAACAGCTTATCAATGAAGGAAAAATCGACAAAGCCAAAAAAATCATCGATTTAGCCCTGACTAAAATGCCAATGGATTACTACGGCTATTACACCATGTTAGAACCGTTCGCCGCTGCTTATTACGAAGTGGGCGAAAAAGCTAAAGCACGCCAATTGTTGGATAAATTGATGGACAAATACAAACAGAATTTGACCTACTATGCCGGAATTCAACCTTCTATCCAAAATGGTATAGCTTCAGATATTATTACCGATATCGAACGATACCGAAGCCTGCTATTGGTTATGAAGAATCGAAATGATTTAGAATACTACAACAAAAACAAACCAACCTTCAACACCTTCGTACAGCGCTTTACTCGTTTTGGAAGAGATTTGGAGTAGTCCGTTTAATAATTCACAAAAAAGTGCCGATAAGAAACAAATCCTATCGGCACTTTTTTTACTTTTATACCATGAGTTTATGGGTTAAAACAGGTCGGTTTATCAAAGCTATTTTTCCAAAGTATGTTTGGGATATCCCAAATGCAGAAAAAAAAATATACCTGACTTTTGACGACGGACCGATTCCGGAAATAACCGAATGGGTAATAAACCAACTTGAACAATACAATGCCAAAGCAACTTTTTTTTGCATAGGCGAAAACATTCAAAAACATCCGGAAATTTTCCGGAAGATAATCGATAACGACCATAGTATAGGAAACCATACCTTCAACCATTTGAAAGGATGGGAAACCTCTCTTACAGCTTACATTGAAAATACTGAAAAGTGTGCCGAAACCATTGCCAACTTTACCCTACAAACTTTAAACGCAAAGCTATTTCGACCACCTTACGGAAAAATCAAACCATCGCAAGCCAAAGCTTTGCGCCAATCCGGCTATAAAATCATTATGTGGGATATCATTAGTATGGATTTCGACAAGAATATCTCTCCGGAAAAATGCTTGGAAAATGTCTTAAAAAATATAGAAAGTGGAAGTATAATCGTTTTTCACGACAGTATTAAAGCTTGGCAAAACTTACAATATGCATTGCCCAAAACTTTAGAGTTCCTAAAGAAAAATGAATTTGTTTGTGAAAAGATGGACTAAAGTTGCTCTTGTACTAAAGCGATAATGGTATTGGCATCTAATTCACCGGATTGTCTCCAAACCATTTGACCGTCTTTGTAAATCATCAAGGTTGGCAATCCTTTGATGCGCAATGCCTCTGCCAATTCCTGATTTTTATCTACATCAATTTTGATCACTTTTGCCTTGTCACCAAGCGCTGCAGCAACATCTCTGATTACAGGATGCATGGACACTGAAGATTCGTTCCACTCTGTGTAAAAGTCAATTAACACAGGCACTTGAGCGTTGATTAATTCTCCAAATTTTGACATAAAACCAAAATATTTTTGTTTCTTTTACCTTGGAAAAAGAACTATTAAACCACAAATGTAGCATTTTTAACTAATTATGCTACTTTTTCCCCTTTTTTTAGTTCAAAAACCGTGATTTCTGGCCAAATTCCAACTCGTCCGGGATAGGCGTGAAACCCAAAACCGCGATTAACATAGATGTAACGGCCTAAATTTTCATACAATCCAGCCCATTGTTTATAAACGTATTGAACAGGACTCCACTGAATTAAACCGGGAATTTCAATACCAAACTGTAAGCCATGGGTGTGTCCGGAAAGCGTTAAATGATAATGCTTCTCGTCGTGTTTTACTTCATATTCCCAATGACTCGGATCGTGACTCATCAAAATTTTAAAATCTTCCTTAGATAATCCTTCGGAAGCCTTATTCAAATCGCCGGCTTGTTTGAAATTTTTCCCCCAATTCTCAACGCCTACCAAGGCAATTTCACCACTTCCTTTTTTAATTTTAGTATGCTGATTCAACAACAAATCAAAACCTATTTGACGGTGCAAATCTTTGATGTCTTCAAAATTTTGAAGTTTAGCAGCATCATTAGGCCATTGAACATATTCTCCATAATCGTGGTTCCCTAATACAGAGTACTTCCCAAATGGATGTGGCTTAATCCGATTAAAAACAGTTATCCACGGATGCATTTCGGTGGCATGTGTGTTAACAATATCACCGGTAAACAAAATCATATCCGAATTTTGTTCGTTGATCAAATCAACCGCATAATTGATTTTTTCCTCATTGTCAAAGCTACCACTGTGAATGTCAGAAATTTGAGTAATCGTAAATCCGTCAAAATCTTCGGGTAAATCAGGAAAAAAAAGCGTTTGTTTGATGACTCTGAAGTTATATTTACCCTTAGTCATTCCGTATAAAAGAGATGAAAAAGGAATAGCGGCCAAAACCAAAGCCACTTGGCTAACAAACTTTCTTCGCTCCGGCAAAAAACTACCGCTGTCATTGTCTCCTAAAAAGTGTGTAATCGTACCCGAAAATACCCTGAACACATCTTCCAACAACATGAGGCCGGTTAAAATTAATTTTGGAATAAAAACCAATAACAACAACCCGAAAGTGATTAAAGTCTTGCTGTTTTGACCAACCCTTCTGTCAAATTGGGTAAATTGATAAACGATATACAAGACTGCCAACAATGAAATGACCTGATAGGAAACCAAAATCCACTTAGTTTTAGTGATGGTTTTAAGTGCCTGAAAAGCATAGACTTCCACTATGGCTACAAAAAGAAAAAAGAAAATCCAACGCAACATATTCTGCAAATTTTAGGCAAATTAACAAAGAAAGAAAGCATTGTTATCCCCGATTTAACTAATTTTAACTAAAATATTTCTGCCCGTCAAAAGGCAAAGTTTCGTTACCTTTACGCTTTATAATTTTTTTCAGCAATGTCACAACAAAAACGCCTATTCCTCTTAGACGCTTACGCCTTAATTTTCCGCGGCTATTACGCTTTTATTAAGAACCCGAGAATCAACTCCAAAGGTATGGATACCTCTGCCATTATGGGTTTTATGAATTCTTTGATGGATGTTATTAAGCGCGAAAAACCCGACCATTTGGCAGTGGCCTTCGACAAAGGCGGCAGCGATTACCGCAACGAAATGTACCAAGAGTACAAAGCGCATCGCGATGAAACTCCGGAAGCGATTAAAATTGCCGTTCCCTATATTCAAGAATTATTGAAAGCGATGCATATTCCGATTATGGAAAAAGCAGGCTACGAAGCCGATGACTTAATCGGAACCTTAGCCAAACAAGCCGAAAAAGAAGGCTACCAAGTCTTCATGGTAACGCCCGATAAAGATTTTGCCCAATTGGTTTCTGAAAACATCTTTATGTACAAACCGGCTCGTATGGGCAACGATATAGAAATTTGGGGCGTTCCTGAAGTATTAGAGAAATTTGAAATTGAAAGACCGGAACAAGTCATTGACTTTTTAGGCATGATGGGTGATTCTGCTGATAATATTCCGGGATTTCCGGGTGTTGGCGAAGTTACGGCCAAAAAATTGCTGAAGGAATTCGGCACGATGGAAAATCTATTGGAAAACACCGACAAACTCAAAGGTGCGCTGAAAGATAAAATCGAAAAAAATAAAGAACTTGGCATATTGTCGAAAAAATTAGCGCGCATTTTATTGGATTGTCCGGTAACTTTCGACGCCACCGATTTCGAATTGTCCAAACCGGATGTGGAAAAAACCGATGCGTTATTCCAAGAACTCGAGTTCCGACAAATGAAAGCGCAGTTCGACAAACTCTTCGGTACCGGAAAAGAATACGACGAGATTGAAGCCAATGGCGATGACAACGGTGAGGCTCCAAAAATGGCCAAAAAACCCGTGGCCAAAAAATCGAACGAAGAGCAATTTGATTTGTTTGGCTTTTCGGATGAAGAAACCGGCGAACCAACGCAACATGCGTATTACGCAACACTTGAAAACACCAAGCACAACTATATGATTATTCAAGGTGATTTGGGTGTGAAATTGTTTTTGCAGAATTTAATGAACCAATCATCCGTATGTTTTGACACCGAAACTACCGGAATTGATGCTTTGAATGCCGAACTGGTAGGCATGTCTTTCTCCTGGTCAAAAGGGGAAGCTTTTTACGTTCCTTTTCCGGAAAATCAAGAAGAAGCCAAACTACTGGCCGACAAATTCAAGCCGTTTTTCGAAAATGAAGCCATCGAAAAAATTGGGCAAAACATGAAATATGATCTTAAAGTCTTGGCCAAATACGGCATTCAAATCAAGGGCAAACTCTTCGACACCATGATTGCGCATTACCTCATCAATCCAGATATGCGTCACAATATGGATGTGTTAAGCGAAACCTATTTGAAATATTCCCCTAAATCCATAGAGACACTCATTGGTAAAAAAGGTAAAAACCAATTATCAATGCGCGAAGTTCCGTTAGAAGACATCAAAGAATACGCTGCAGAAGACGCCGATGTAACGCTGCAACTCAAAGAACATTTCCAACCGATTTTAGAGAAAGTCGGCACCAAGAAACTCTTTGATGAAATCGAAATTCCATTGGTTCCCGTGTTGGCCGACATGGAAGCCGAAGGCATACGTTTAGACGTAAACTTCCTCAAAGCCATGGCGACTGATATGCAAAAGGAAATCCTCGATTTTGAACAAAAAATCTATGAAACGGCCGGCGAAAAATTCAATTTGGCTTCCCCAAAGCAATTGGGAGAGATTTTATTTGATAAACTCAAAATTGGCGGCGCCAAACAAAAGAAAACCAAAACCGGTCAATACGCTACCGGCGAAGAAGTATTAAGTTATTTGGCCAATGAACATCAAATCGTAAGAGATATTTTGGAATGGCGACAAATGGTCAAACTCCAAAGCACATACATTGAGGCATTGCCAAATCAAGTCGACCCGAAAACCCAGCGCGTGCATACCGATTATATGCAAACCGTAGCGGCAACAGGTCGATTGAGTTCCAACAACCCGAACTTGCAAAACATTCCGATTCGCACCGAGAGAGGCAGATTAATTCGAAAAGCCTTCATTGCTCGAGATGAAAACTACAGTTTGCTTTCTGCTGATTATTCCCAGATAGAATTGCGGATTATTGCCGCATTATCCGGAGAAGAAAACATGATCAAAGCCTTTCAAAACAACGAAGACATTCACCGAAGCACCGCCGCTAAAGTGTTCAACGTAGCTTTGGAAGAGGTGACTGCAGCACAACGAAGTAATGCCAAAACGGTAAACTTCGGTATCATTTACGGGGTTTCCGCTTTTGGACTAAGCAACCAAACCTCGCTTTCCCGCAGCGAAAGTGCCGCTTTGATTGAAGCCTACTACAAAACCTATCCGAAATTGAAATCATACATGTCAGACCAAGTCGACTTTGCCCGTCAGCATGGTTATGTGCAAACGGTTTTAGGTCGCCGTCGCTATTTAAAAGACATTAACTCTGCCAATGCTGTAGTCCGCGGAGCTGCCGAACGCAATGCAGTTAACGCGCCTATCCAAGGAAGCGCCGCCGACATCATCAAATTGGCCATGATTAACATCCACCGAAAATTGACCTCTGAAAACTGGAAATCTAAAATGCTGTTGCAAGTTCATGACGAATTGGTGTTTGACGTTCACCACTCGGAATTGGAAAAAATTAAGCCTATGATTAAACACGAAATGGAAAATGCCTTTACGATGTCGGTTCCATTAGAAGTGGAAATGGGCGTAGGTCAAAATTGGTTGGAAGCACATTAAGCCTCGACATAAACCATTGTGAACATGAAAAAATTCCTCTTATTATTTGTATTCGGATTATCATCGGTAGTTGCCCAAACCGATAAATTTCAGAAAATTGACAGCTTGTTAAACTATTTGTACACCAACAATAAGTTTATGGGTTCGCTCTCCATATTGGAAAAAGATAAAATTGTCTTTTCCAAAGCCTATGGCTTGGCGGAACTGCCGGGTGGGAAAAAGTTAAATCCGGCAACCAAACTCAAAATCGGCTCGATTACCAAAACCTTTACAGCTACTATGATTATGCAGTTGGTAGATGAAAAAAAGCTATCACTTGATACCAAATTATCGCAGTTTTATCCGAAAGTGGTTAATGCCGATAAAATCACGATAGCCATGCTTTTGCACCACAGAACGGGCATTCCTGATTATTTGAATGATGACCCAACGGTAGCACAATACATTTACACCGAAAATAAAAAAGCCGATTTGGTCAAACGTATCGAAGGTTATACACCGGCGTTTGAACCCGATTCACAATTCAAATACAGCAATTCGAACTACAATTTGTTAGGCTATATTTTAGAAGACATTACTAAAAAATCCTATGCCGAGAATTTACATACTCGCATTGTAAAGAAATTAGGCTTAAAAAACACTTTACTTCCGCTAAAGATTGAGCCAACGCAAAACGAAGGCTATTCATTCACCTTTAACGGAAATACTTGGGAACAAACACCGGAATGGCATAACAGCTTAGCCTTTGCAGCCGGCGCCATTGCGTCAACTCCGGACGATTTGAATTTGTTTTTAAGCGGACTTTTTAATGGCAAACTCGTTTCTCCCGCTGCTTTGGAACAAATGAAAACCATGAGGGATAATTATGGTAAAGGCTTGATCATTGCCCCTTTTGACGAGCGAAAATTCTACGGTCATACCGGAGGTATTGAAAACTTCAGAGCTGCAGCAGGATATAATATGGAAGAAAAAACCGGTTTTGCGATAGTGGTTAACGGAGACAATTTCAATCGCAATGAAATTATGATTGGAGTGTTGAGTTTGTTTTACGGAAACGATTACCAATTCCCTGATGTAAAAGGATTTACCGTTTCAGAAACCCTACGTGCTAAATATGTAGGCACTTACAGTTCTAAAAGTTTGCCCATAAAAATCACCATAGCTGAAAACAATGGCGCCTTGACCGCTCAAGCCACCGGACAAAGTTCTTTTCCGCTTACGGCCAAAAGTGAAACCGAGTTTGTTTTTGACACCGCCGGAATTCAAATGATTTTCGGTGATCAAAAAATGGTGCTCAAACAAGGCGGAATGGAGTTTGAGTTTACCAAAGAATAAATAACTTCTCCAACAAATAACATGAGCCGAGACCTAACTGTTCTCGGCTTTTTTGTGGCAGTTTGTTGTTAAAATGAATAGCCCTGATGTCATTTACAATTCAAACGGGTCCAATCTTCCAACTTTTTGGTTATTTTTGTTTTGCTGGAAAAAGAAAAATAAAATGCTTAAAAACCAAGTTGAAACCATATTACCTACCGATTGGGGAAATTTTAAAATCATCGCCTATTCTGAAGACGAAAATGATTGGATGCCACACATTGTTTTGATCCATGAAAAAACCGATTTTAACACCACTATCCCGATTCGTTTTCACTCTGAATGCTTAACCGGTGACATCTTTCACTCTAAAAAATGCGAATGCGGTAAACAACTGCACAACGCTTTGGCTTACTTTGAAGAAAATGGCGGTATTTTAATTTATTTAAGACAAGAAGGTAGAAATATCGGCATTATTAATAAACTCAAGGCCTACAAACTTCAAGAAGAAGGCAAAGACACTGTTGAAGCCAATTTGGAACTAGGCTTGCCGGCCGATTCACGTTCCTTTGAAGAAGCCATTCAAATTTTAACTGATTTGAAGGTTAGCTCAGTATATTTACTAACCAATAACCCTGAGAAAGTAGCGGTTTTCGACAATTCACCCATTGTTTTGAAAGGCAGAATTCCCATTGAAATAAAGGCTTCAGAAGAAAGCAAAAAATACCTTGAAACCAAAAAAAGTTTTTTTAAGCACTTTTTAGATTTATAAAATGTCGGTGCCCTCAAAATATGATTGGATGTTCTTTCAATCAGTCGTTTTGCTGATAGGCTCTGCTGTGGATTTTTTCTGCTCAAAACTGTTTTTTTGTCCGTTGTTCGGATTTTTTTTGTTCATAGGATTACTCTATAAAAATTGGCGCAATTACACCGAAATCAATCATTGGGGCGGATGGCCCAATTTAATTACGGTAAGCCGATTATTGCTGTTATTCGCCGTTCCGTTTTTAGATAAAGCTATCGATTTGGGCCTACTGTCTTTAACTGTAGTCTGCTTGGACGGATTAGATGGTTTTGCAGCCCGAAAGCTAAACCAAACCACGCATTTCGGTGGGATATTAGACATGGAAACTGACGCCTTTTATTGCTTGCTGCTTTCCTTGACAATAGCCATCCAAAATCCCAATTTACAGTGGATTTTACTCGGAGGTATGTTGCGCTATGGGTATAAAATTTCCACCACTTTCATCACTAAAAATGGTTATACGGAACGCAAAAAAAAATATGCCCGTTTTATAGCCGGTTGTTATTTTATAGCTTTCATCCTTTATTTCTTTACTATTGAAAGCATTGGAGTTTATTGTATTTCTATAGGAACAGCCCTCGTAACATTGTCTTTTACAGTTTCTTTTTTTGAATTTTTAAACCATAAAGAAGCATGATTACGCTGTTGACATCAGACATTCACCAAAAAATATCGGGTGGAAACATTTACAATTCACAATTGTTGGCGGTTTTGCAAAAGCACCAATTTCTGACTTCGTTAGAAATGATTGTCGATCTGAATACATTAGCTTTCCAAACCAACAAAATCTACATAGCAGACGGCATTTTAATACAACCTGAATTGGATGTAAACCGTTTTAAAAATCACCAAGTCTTTTTTCTGATTCATCTTTGGCCTTCGAAAAATCCGGCACTTGCTGCCTCAATGCGTGAAAAGCTAATAGTGGTTGAAAAAGAAATTTGTCAAAACTTTAATGTCATCGTAACCGGTCAATCTTCTTTCGATTATATTACCTTAGGCTTAGGACAGTCCACAAAAAACACCCTTTTACTGCAACCCGGTATTCCTGATTATTGGATACAGAAAAAAGTTTATCCTAAATTACCCCAGAAAATTCTTTACTTATCGAATTTTATTGAGGGAAAAGGACATGACACTTTGTTAGCAGTAATGGCCAAACTCAATATCGAATCTGTGGCTGTTGACTGTTACGGAGAAATACTTTCGGAAACTTATTTTAAGGTATTTAATCGCTCAGTTGAACAACTAGGCCTAAGAAATATAAGGTACAAAGGGGTTGTTGATTACAAACAAATCAACCCTCTACTTTTGGAGTACGATTTGCTTTTGCACTTTTCAGAATATGAAAGTTTTGGCATGAGTTGTCTCGAAGCTATGGCTTCAGGCATACCAATTGTAATGACTCCCACCGGAAATTATGAAAACTACCTTGCTATGGGGATAAGAGGTGTTTTACCGAATTTTGAAATCACGGAAGCTTTTTCTCAACTGAAAAAAATAATCACTACTGAGGCTTATTATCAAGAACACTTTGTTTCTTTAGCTCATTTTGATTGCCCAACTTGGGGAAAAACTTTTGAACCGTTACTTTTAAAACTGAAACCATGACGGAAATTGCTTTTATTATAGGATATCTCACACTGGCGATTGAATTGTTATTTTTTCATGTGCCCAGTGTGGCCAATACCCAAAACTTCTTCCGTAAAAATAAGCATTACAATACCGGTCAGAACAAATTTATAAACGATATTCAAAACTGGTCTGTCACCAAAAAAATTATTTTACTGGCCATTCCGGCTGTGATGGTCCAACTCTATTTTTTATTGCCGTTATTGTATTTCTTTCCACTTTGGCATGATTCCCTTTTTTTACTCTTTGAACCGAATGTATGGACTGATTTTTTGGGACTGCTTTGCGTAGTTCTCGGCAGAGTAGTAACCTTTGGTTCAATGCTTTATCTGCGTAAAGAAAATCGTCAAACCGGAAAATCCTTTACCTTACACACCGGCGGTATTTTTCGATTTACACGAAATCCGGGATTAGACGGTATGTTCTTGTTTTTCATCGGATTGGGATTACTGTTCCCTTCGATATTGATTTGGTTGGGATTAATTTTCTATATTTATTATATGGTTTTCAGGGTTCGCATTGAAGAAGCTTTTCTACAAGATATTTTCAAAGACGAATTTGTAAACTACCAAAAACAAACCAACCGATTTTTACTCTTTAAATGACAACAACAAACGAACAACAAACAATTAAAAACTGGTTTGATAGTACTTACTCCAAACGAGGGGAAAGTTATCTTCGTCCCAAAGAAGCCTATTATATATTTGCCGAACTACTAAAATTAAAATCGGGAAAGAACTTTTTAGATGTGGCTTGTGGTTTAGGTCGGATGTTGGAAATTAGTGCCGATTACGGCGTGAACAATCATGGTATTGATTTGTCTGAGGTTGCCATTACCAAAGCCAAAAACAAATTACCTAATGCCGTTTTACTCGAAGCCAATGCCGAGTCAATTCCTTTTAATGACGAACATTTTGACTATGTTACTTGCTTGGGTTCGTTGGAGCGCATGATTGATAAAAATAAAGTGCTGAGAGAAATCAGAAGGGTTACAAAACCTGAGGCGACTTTGTGTTTCATGGTGCGAAATTCCAATTCCTGGCGCTGGATTTTTACCAAAAAGTTGTTGTACACCATCAATCGAAAAGGCCATCAGGATGCCAAAACTTACAAAGAGTGGGAATGGTTATTCGAACAAAACGACTTAAAAATTGTGCAATGCATTCCTGACCAATGGCCTGTTATGAAAGGATTAAGACTGTTGACTTTTGGACGTTTCAATGGTTTTAAATCCATCCAAAAAAGCATCACTCCCTTACAATTTGCCAACGAGTTTATTTTTATACTCCAAAAAAAATAAGTGCTATGCCAAAGCATCAAGACATCGTGGATTTATATGACTCGCTTTTTGAAATGGAATCCCAATTCAAAAAAGACGCTTCTTATCCTATTCACAAAAGAATGAACTTTGGCAAAGCTTATCACGACATTTACGATTTTTTACGCTTCAAAATTGACATTCAAAACAAAACTATTTTAGATGCCGGTTGCGGTGTTGGATTCGGAAGTTTTTTATTGGCAAAAAACGGAGCAAAACACGTTAAAGGCATCAGTATCAGCAGTAAAGAAATCCAAAGAGCTAATCAGGTTAAGGAACAATCCCAAACCAACAACATAGAATTTGAAGTAGCTTCTTTTGATGACACGCAACCTAATCGATATGACATCATCATTTGTATTGAATCGTTGAAACATACTTTAAATTTCGAACAGTCATTTAACCAACTTTTAGCCGGATTAAAACCCAACGGAATACTGTGCATAGTAGATGATTTTTTTGATAAAAAACACAACAAAACCAGTATGGCTTTTCAAAAAGACTGGCATTTGAATTATTTGATTTCGCTTTCGGATGTAACAATCGATGAAGGACAATTTGAACAAACACAAGACAATTTGAAAGCATGGTTATACCCTAAATCGCTTTGGAAAATTAACCTCAAGTTATGGCTTTTTAGAGCTTTCAAAAGGAACTCGAATTTTACCAAATTGTTTCGCGGAGGTTTATTGTTAGACAAACTTTACGCCCAAAAAAAAATGGACTATCTGATAGTTCAAATTAAGAGACGGTAAATGAAAAAAACGCTGTTGTACACCATAACCGGCATTATTCCTCCGGCCATGACTTTATTGTTATTGCCGGTTTATTTGCATTATTTGAGTACTTCGGATTATGTGGTTTTGGCATTAACCAACTCTTTTATAGCCGTTTTTTCCATTTTCTTCAATCTGAAAACTGACCAGGCTTATCGTACGTTGTATTTTCACGAAACAGCTGATAAAAAAAAGCAACAACAACTGTTTCAAAGCTTATTCAGCTTTCATTGGATGGCTTTAATTTTTTGGTTGCTGGTCTTTTATCTGATCGGTAATTGGGTTTTCCATTGGTTATTTTTAAATAACTTTTCCTTTTTTCCGAATGCTTGGATTTTATTGGCTACTTTTTTGGTGAGCAATCTCTGCAATCTCTATTATATTCATCTGCAAAATACCGGGGAAGTCAAGTCATACAGTCTATATGTAACCTTAACAACCTTTGCCGTTCATGGCATTCAGTTGTTGGTAATTTTTGTCTTGCAACTCGACTTTTTTTGGTTTCTGTTATCGGCTTTATTAGTCAATGTTATGGCTTTCTTGGCCATGTATTTCCAAAATCGTTTGTTGTTTGTTTTCTCATTTTCAAAACCGCTGTTCGCAGAAGCTTTGAAATTTTCATTGCCGTTCATTCCGTTTTTAATTTTATTCAACATTGAAAGCCAATTGGACCGTTTTTTTATGGAACGCTATGTTAGTGTTGATGAACTGGCCGGTTATGCTGTTTTGATTAGTATTACTGCGGCGGTACTGACTTTTTTCAACAGTGTTGACAATGCCATACGTCCGGAGTTGTATCGGGATTTGTCTGCTGAGAGTTCGGGCACTGTCGCTTCCGTTAGAGAAAAATTCGAATTATACTTGATGATTGGCTTACTGGCTTTTAGTTTTTTACTGGTTTTTGGCACTCACATTCATTGGTTTTTACACCACGAGAAATACAACAATATTCAACAGTATTTTCCTTGGATTACCATAGCTTTCTTTCCGGTTATTGGCATACGCTTTTGGGCTTTACAATTGGTTTTTGATAAACAAGTAGGCGAAATCAACAAGTTTCTCATGGGAAAAATCATCTTCTTAACCCTATTGTTTTTGGGTTTAATTCCGATTTATAAAACTTACGGCGCCATTACTGCCATAGGATTTTCCAACATGGTAAACGCTTTTGTATTCTTCAAATTAACGAAACTCAAAGTCCTGCCTTCCCCAAAAATTACACTTTTTATAGCCTTATTTATTAGCATCAATGGTTTCCTTTTGTTGCTAAAGCAAGCAAACTTTTTATCTTTGATAACGGTATTACAGTTTTTGCTCTTGGGCTGGCTATTTTTAAGTCATTACCGAAACCGTTTTAAAAACATTGTACAGTCATGAAAATAAAAACGAAATATTGGGAATTGTTATTAGCTATCAAAAACAGCTATAAAACACTCAACCCAAAGACGGAGCAATTGCTTATCACGACTGACTATCGAGTTGAAAAGAGCACGGTATCGCAACTTCCGGTAAATGGCCTTGCCATCTTCTTTTTCCATCCCAACAATCAAACAGCCTACAAGTTTTACGATATTATCTATGCAGATGTATTTCCAAAAAAACTCAAAAAGATATTTGCCTTGTACTTGGATTATATTTTGGTTAACAGAGCCTCGGAATTACCGTTTGCTTGTGCTCACTTGGCTCAAACCATCGACGGAAAAATCGCCACCAATACCGGTAAATCGAAATGGATAGGAAATGAAGAAAATCTAATCCATGCGCATAGAGTTAGGGCTTTGGTAGATGCTATTATGGTTGGCGGCAATACTTTCAGAATCGACAAACCACGGTTAGATGTACGATTGGTAAAAGGCGAAAATCCGGTGAAGATTATATTGGCGAATACTGTTTTAGCACTCCATACTTTATCCGAAGGCAAAACCTATTTGTGCAGTACAAACAAACTCGAATACGACCACTTGCCCGAGGAAACCGAGATCATTCATTTGCAATCGGTTAATGGTTATATGCACTCAGAAGACTTGTTGAAAGCTTTAAAAAGCAAAGGCATTCACTCCGTTTTTATTGAAGGTGGTTGTCAAACACTTCGCAAATTTATAGAAGAGAAAACCTTGTCGCGGATTGAATTTCATATAGCACCGATGCTTTTCGGTTCGGGAAAAAACGGGATTGAACTCGATGCAATTGACGAACTCTCGGAAGCCTTTCACCTTAAAAACCCTCAATATTACAAGTTTGGCAATGCTATCATGACCGTTTCAAATTTATAATATTATGGAAGCAAGAGCACTTTGGCATATCGGTGATACACGTTCCGAAATTCTATCTGAGAACTTGAGTCTTCCAACAGATTATTTAGCGGTAAAAAGCGCCTATTCTTCCATCAGTTTAGGAACGGAAAAATTAGTTGCCACCGGTAAAGTGCCTTCAGCATTACACACTATTATGCAAGTGCCTTACCAATCGGGGAATTTTGCTTTTCCAACAAAGTACGGGTATTCGATAGTAGGCCAAACCGAGGACAGCCGATGGCTTCATGCCTTGCATCCGCATCAAGATTATTTGGCAATAGCACATGCTGATGCCTATTTTTTTTCAGCAACCATTGATCCTAAAGTTGCTACACAATTGTCAAACTTAGAAACTGTTATCAATGCAATTTGGGTATCTAAAGTCACTGAAAAACATACTGTTTTGGTTTGCGGTTTGGGCAGCGTTGGGATTCTTTTGGCACAAACACTTAAAGAATATATCGGAGCCAAGGTTTGGGTATTGGAAACCAATTCGGCAAAGAAAACAGCCCTGCAGGATTGGGGATTTAACTGTTGCAACGGTCAAAAAGAATATGACATTTGTTTCAATGTTTCAGCCAGCGCTGATGGTCTCCAATATTGTATTGAGCATACCGTTACCGAAGGCAAAATAATGGAACTCAGTTGGTACGGAAACCAAAGTATAATGCTGAAACTCGGCACTCATTTTCATTACAAACGCTTGCAATTGATAAGTGTTCAGGTTTCGGAAATTCCAATTGAATATCGCGACCGGCATAACTATCTCTCCCGAAAACAATTGGCCGAAAAAATAATGCAACAAATAAGTTTTGCCTCATTTATTACCCGTATTATTCCTTTTGATTCCCTTCCTGATTTTTTCGAGGAAGTAAGAAGCGACAAAACCAACAATGATTTTATTACGCTTGTAAAATATTAAAAACTAAAGTATGTATTTTGTAAAGATTAGAGAAAGTATGATGATTGCCCATTCACTCAAACATCCGTTCTTCGGGCCGGCACAAAAGGTTCATGGTGCCACTTATGTGGTAGATGTTACTTTTAAATCGGCCACTGTTGACGAACATAATGTGGTTATTGATATAGGTTTGGCGCATCAAATTGTAAAAGAAATTTTGAAGCCCTTAGACTATCAAAATTTCGATGAATTAGCTGTTTTTGAAGGGCAATTGACTACCACAGAATTTGTAGCCAAATATATTTTTGATGAAGTAACGGCAAAAACAGCGGCTTTTTTTAAAGGAAAAATTGCTGTGAGTATCAAAGAAAATCCAAATGCTTGGGCAGGATTTGAATCGTAAAAAACCAGGGTATGACCGGAATAGTAGTTTTTGTAACACTTAGCTTTTTGTTGTTTGTCCCTCGCTATGCCTTTAACAGCAAGACAACTGCTTTTTTTCCGGTAAAAGAGTTTTTTCCTAAAGGACGTTTCAGAATACAACCTTTTTTTACCCGATTTAATGAAGACATTTTTAGGCTGAATTGGGAATATGCGTTTTTTGTAGTGGTTTTATCGCTGTTGCAAAATCAAATCCCGATTTTTTATGCTAAGATAATTTTGGCCTCAGTGTATTGGGTTACCCTGATTTTCTTTTTATATCATCATAGCATCTACGGCATTTACAAATCGTATCCGAGTTTTAAATCGGATTATGCTTTAATAATTCAAGGCTTTCAAATTGGATTTAGTGGTTACAAAACAGCCCTTTTTGCCGGGCTGCTATTGTTTACAATTGTAAGCGGATTGGTCATTTGGGGTAACTTTTATTTAGCAGCATTACTTTACAGGTCGGATAGCCTCTTTTTCTTCTGTTTTGGCATTACTTGTCTCAGCATCTTTTATTGGTTTTACAAGAAAATCAATCCATTGCATTTTACGGCTGTGGAAGAATTCGAAATTCATCATTTTGCCACCATCCAATGGGGTATCAGTTTGTGGTTATCCAATCGTTTTTTTACCCGAAAAGCAACGGAAGACTTAGCACAAATTCCGGAACTCACTGCTCAAAGTGTGGTAGAAATTCCTGAAAATTTAACTCTACAATCCAAGCCTAATATATGCTTTATTGCCCTTGAGTCTTATGGTGCCCTATTGTATGAAAACAACCGCTATCGCGAACGATATTTGAAGCTGTTGGAAAACTTAGAAGAACAATTACAAAAACTACAGTTTGAATCGGCTTCCATACTTTCAGAGACTACGGTAACCGGTGGTGCTTCTTGGGTGTCCTATAGTTCATTTTTAAAAGGAGTGAAAATTAAAAATGACTTTAGTTATCGGTTTTTACTCAATCATCAGAAAGACTTCAAAACCCAATCGGTATTGTCCATTTTAAACGATTTGGGTTATGACACTTATTTAGTTGCCGGGATAGGCGGTTTTGAAACATTATCCATCGAGTGGGAAAAAATCATGTCTTTTTTGGGTACCAACCAAGCCATTAAATACCGTGATTTAGAATATCAAGGAGAAACTTTCAACTTCGGTCCGTCGGCACCCGATCAATTTCTGCTGAACAAAGCCAGACAATTAATGGCAACCAAAAGTGCTCAAAAACCTTTTGCCTTTTTTGTAGAAACCATCAATTCTCATTACCATTTTGATTCGCCTACAGTGGTACTGCCGCAATGGACAGACTGTCAAACGGCTAAACGAGAAGCATATCATCCACTGGAAAATTTATCTGAGCAACCTGCTGAAAATTATTTCAAAGCCATCGAATACCAACTCCAAAATTTGGTGGATTTTATCAGAAATGATACTGCTTCGGATACGATTTATGTAGTTTTTGGCGACCATCAACCACCTTTGCTAACCCAACCTGAAAACAGTTATCAAACCCCAATCCATATTCTTAGCAAAGAAACGAGCTTTATACAGTCATGGCTGGACATAGGTTTTGAGAGAGGATTAAAAGTAAAAACCCCAACGACAACTGTTTACAGTCACGATTGTTTTAAAAAGAATTTTGCAGCAGCCTTCTTTAAAACCTACAAACGCTGATTATTTTCTGGTGGAATCTCTTTGGCGCAATTCGGTTTTGATGGTGGTTGTGGTAAAAGTATATGTTTCGGCCTCGCTTTCCAATTTATCTATTAACAATTGTGCTGCCACCTCTCCAATTTCAGGGCCATGCTGACTTACCGTAGACAAACTTGGTGTCATACGACGCGACCAAACACCGTCGGCAAAACCAATCAGCGACAACTCTTGCGGAATTTTGTAGCCGTTTTGAATACCCAATTTCATAGCCGTAACCGAAGCATGTTCGTCTAAAGCAAATACACCATCAGGTCTGTTTTTGATGAAAAAACCACCTATTTTATCGTTGAATTCTTCATTGTTATTGGTCAAGATAACCAAATTATCATCGGCTTTCATTCCGTGATTTTCCAATGCTTTATAAAAACCTTTGGCTCTGAGTTTCCCAACACTCAAGTTGTCTATAGCCGAAAGTAAAGCAATCTTTTTGCATCCGGTTTTGATTAAATGTTCGGTGGCATTTACTGCCGATTCAAAATCATCTACAATTACCTTATCGCAATTCACTTCCTCAGCTATACGATCGAACATCACTATGGGTGTACCTTCATTTATGATAGAAGTAAAATGACTGTATTGTTGCAACTTTTGAGACTCTTCGGCAATAGAAAGTATAAAACCATCTATCGTTCCGTTACTCAACATTTCGAGCGCATTGATTTCTTTCTCCAAAGATTCATTGGAAATACAAGTAATCACCTTATATCCTTTTTCGTCGGCCACTTTTTCGATACCGCTGAATACCTTAGCAAAAAAAGAGTTCAATATATTAGGAATAATTACGCCTATGGTTTTGGTGCGACGGTTTTTAAGATTCAAACCAATCACATTCGGCTTGTAGTTTTTTAACTTGGCATATTCCTGAACACGCTGTTTGGTAGGCTCGCTGATTTCCGGACTTCCGTTAAGGGCTTTGGAAACGGTGGAAACAGAAACCCCTAATTCTTTAGCAATTTGTTTTAAGGTGGCTTTCGACTTCATTTTTTCTGGGTTAAAGTGTAAAAATAGTAAAATTTCTGCTGCAACCTCCAACTTGGTAAGGAAAGTTCAACAAGAAAAAGACAAAATAGGAACTATTCCGAGATAGATTCCAAATAATAAAACCGCTGTTAAGTCTATTCACTGTTAGGATTTTAGGCAAAAAACAGCAGATTAGCAAAATATTTAAAAAAGGGTATTTGCTTTTATCATATTTAATTGTACTTTTGCAACCCCTTTATTGGGGATGGAATGTTTAATTAAAATAAATTATTGTGAACACATTAAGCTACAAGACAGTTTCAGTAAACAAGGCCAATGCCGATAAGCAATGGATTGTTGTAGACGCTGAAGGTCATAACTTAGGTCGTTTAGCTTCAAAAGTAGCGATGCTTTTGAGAGGTAAATACAAGCCAAGTTATACGCCGCACGTTGATTGTGGAGATAACGTAATTGTTATCAACGCAGAAAAAATCAACTTGACTGGTAACAAGTTAGATGACAAAACGTACATCAGACACACAGGTTACCCAGGAGGACAAAGAAGCTTGACTGCTAAAGTAATGCAACAAAAAAACCCTGCATTATTAGTGGAAAAAGCTGTAAAAGGAATGTTACCTAAAAACAAATTAGGTGCTGAATTATTCCGCAATTTGAATGTAAATGTTGGTCCAGAGCACAAACACGCTGCTCAACAACCGAAAACCGTAAACCTTAACGACTTAAAGTAATGGGAGTTATTCACAAAATCGGTAGAAGAAAATGTGCAGTTGCACGTGTGTATGTTTCAGAAGGAACAGGAAAAATTACCGTTAACAAAAGAGAATTCAACAACTACTTCCCAACAGCTACTTTACAGTACAAAGTATTACAGCCAATGTCTATGACAAACAACGCTGAAAACTTTGACGTAAAAGTAAATGTATATGGTGGTGGTGCTACAGGACAAGCAGAAGCTGTTAGAATGGCTATTGCTCGCGCTATGTGCGAAGTAGAAGCTGAAAACAGAGCTATCCTAAAACCAGAAGGATTACTAACCAGAGATCCAAGAATGGTTGAGCGTAAAAAATTCGGTCAGAAAAAAGCACGTAAGAGATTCCAATTCTCTAAACGTTAATCGATTAGAAGTTTTATTCGTTCATTTAGTATTGAAATTAAAAAACAAGTTGCCGATATTCTTTTTGTTGAAAAAGGAATTAGTTTAGCATCTAAATTTTCAAGACCATCGCAAGAGCTACTTGAAAATTGCTAACCAACGGAACGTAAACTATTACACAATGGCAAACAAAATTGAAGTTAAAGAATTATTAGAAGCCGGTGTTCACTTCGGACACATGACTCGTAAATGGGATCCAAACATGGCTCCTTACATTTATATGGAGCGTAATGGTATTCACATCATTAACCTATATAAAACTGCAGCTAAAATTGAAGAAGCTAACGAAGCTTTGAAAAAAATTGCTGCTTCCGGTAGAAAAATACTTTTCGTAGCTACCAAAAAACAAGCAAAAGATATCGTATCAGAAAAAGCACAAGCTTGTAACATGCCTTACATCACTGAAAGATGGCCAGGTGGTATGTTGACCAATTTCGTTACTATCCGTAAAGCCGTTAAAAAAATGGCTTCTATTGATAAAATGAAAAAAGACGGTACTTTCATGACTTTGTCTAAAAAAGAAAGATTACAAGTTGATCGTCTACGTGCTAAATTAGAGAAGAACTTAGGTTCTATCGCTGACATGTCTAGATTACCTGCTGCCTTATTCGTAGTAGATATCAAAGCTGAACATATCGCAATAAAAGAAGCACAAAAATTAAACATTCCAGTTTTCGCAATGGTTGATACTAACTCTGATCCACGTGAAGTAGATTACGTTATCCCAGCCAATGATGATGCTTCAAAATCAATTGATAAAATTTTATCTTTAGTAACCGACGCTGTAAAAGACGGATTAGCCAACAGAACTGCTGATGCTGCTCCTGAAACTGACGCTGAAGAAACTGTAGAAGCAGCTGCAGCTCCGGCTCCGGCTGTAGAAGCAGCTCCTGAAGTAGAGGCTACAGAAACCAAAACTGAAGAGTAAAACAAAATAATTACGAATTATGAATTAAGAATTACGGATTATGATGACTCGTAATTTGAAATTCGTAATTCGTAATTTACTTTTAAAAGAGTTTTCAATTTAAAAAAAAACAAAAAATATTATGTCAACAATTACTGCTGCAGACGTAAACAAATTAAGACAAACTACAGGTGCCGGAATGATGGACTGTAAAAAAGCTTTGGTTGAAGCGGAAGGCGATTTCGATAAAGCGATTCAAATCCTTAGAGAAAAAGGACAAAAAGTAGCCGCTAACCGTTCTGACCGTGAGTCTTCTGAAGGAGCTGCTGTTTCTTTTATCAATGCTGACAATACCAAAGGAGCTATCCTTACTTTAAACTGCGAAACTGATTTCGTAGGTAAAAATGAAGCTTTCGTTGCTTTAGCTAAAGATTTAGTGGAAAGAGCAATCAACTTCTCTTCTTTAGAAGAATTCTTAGCTTCAGATTTCAACGGAATTACTGTAGCTGAAAAATTAATTGAGCAAACCGGTGTTATTGGTGAAAAAATCGAAATCGGTGGTTTTGAAATTTTAGAAGGTGCTTTTGTTGGCTCTTATGTTCACGTGAACAAAATTGCTGCATTAACTGCTATTTCTGCTCCAATTGCCAACGCTGATGTTTTAACCAAAGACATCTCTATGCAAGTAGCTTCTATGGGCGCTGAAACCTTATCTTATAAAGATTTCGATCCTGCTTTCGTTGCCTCTGAATTGGCTGCTCGTATTGCTGTAATCGAAAAAGAAAATGAAGAAGCAAAACGTTTAGGAAAAACGTTGAAAAATGTTCCTAAATATATCTCTTACTCTCAATTAACTCCGGAAGTTTTAAAACAAGCTGAAGAAGATGCAAAAGCGGAATTAAAAGCAGAAGGCAAACCGGAACAAATTTGGGATAAAATTATCCCGGGTAAAGTGCAACGTTTCATCTCTGACAACACTACTTTAGACCAAGAGAAAGCCTTATTGGATCAAAACTTCATCAAAGATGACAGTAAAAAAGTAGGTGATTATGTTAAAGGTTTCAACGTTGAAATTACAGGTTTCAAAAGAGTTTCTTTAGGATAATTCTATGAATTAAAATTATTAATTCACCATATTAAAACCTCGGTTCGCTTCGAATCGGGGTTTTTTATTTTACCAAAAAACAGTACATTTGATTCATTAGGTATGCAAATCAACACTTATGTTCCACTCTAAAAAAGACCCCCGCTCCCGCGCGAATCCTTTTGCGTGGTTGTAGAAAACTAAGTCATACCTGCAATACAAAACCACATTCACGTGTGGTTTGTTTATTTTATAACGTTCTTACCATTTTAGAAGAAAACAACTATTATCCTTTTGGTCTAAAACACAAAAATTACAATGTAACCAGTAAACAATATACACAAGCAGGTGGCGTTCTAGACATTGAAGATTGTGTTAATTGTAGTTTTAAGTATAAGTACAACGGCAAGGAGTGGCAGGACGAGTTAGGGCTTAACTTTTATGATTTTGGTTTTAGAAACTACGATCCTGCCATAGGAAGATGGTTTAATACAGATCCATTAGCATAAAAAAGATATGAATTGAGTTTATATAACTATGTTCAAAACAGCCCATTATTTAGATTTGACCCTGATGGGTTAACGGATTATACTTTGAATAGAGAAACAGGTGAAGTCAAAGAAGTTGGAAAACCAAATTATGAAAAAGACAGAATATTAAAAACTGATTCTAAAGGCAATGTTAAGAAAAAAGGAGAAGGATTTTTAGGTTTTTTGGTTCCAAATCTGAAAGAGGTAAAGAGAAAGTTGCAATAGAAGGTATTGAAAAGGGTATTCTTGAAAATGGTATGAACCTTAAAAAAGATGATAATATTCTTGCAGTTGACGGTAAAAATCAACCTACAAAACAAGGAGTTGAGAAATTTGCATTACAGTTGTCAGAATATGTAGGAAAAGAGATTGGAGGATTGTATGTTTCAAACGATGCTTTAAAAAAAGTTACGCATATGACAATTGGTGGATATGAAGAAAATAAAATTGATGAAACGAATAATAAAGGAGTTTCTGCATTGAGAAAAGTTTTTACAATTACTGAAATTACTGAAAAGATAAAATTTAGAGGGCATTATCATACTCATCCAAGAGGTTCTACAAATGCATCAGAGGCGGATATAAAAATGAAGGGGAGTTATATAGATAATTATTCAAGTAAATTGTTTAACATCATTACATATCCTATGGACTATAATAATGGATATACTCAAATCATTAGTTATTAATTTTTTTAAATTTGAAGTATGAAAAAAAATATTATATTCTTAGTTTTTATCTTTTTTTTAAGTTGTAAATCTATAGACAGTCAAATAGTTTCGCAAGGAAATATAGATAATGCAATAATGAATTCAATTATTGACTTTAAAAAAACTAAATTATTTAAGACTGGTGCTGTTTTTTCTGTGTTAGAAAATAATGAAGAAGAGTTTTATAAAATTACTATTATTAGTAAAGGTAAAAATAAGTATCTCTATTCAAAACAAAAAAAAGCTAAAGAAAACAAGTTGCCAAGTCGATATTATGAAACAGATAATAAATTATTTATTTGGTGGGATGAAAATCATGAGGTTACAGATAAAAATATTGAAATATTAAATAAATATGATATGCTTGTAGATGATGAAGGTGGAAATGTATGGTTTTTAGAATCATCGATTGATGATTCTAAAAAAGGTGCGACTTATTTTATATGTAAAAATGATTTAGAGAATTATAAAAGAGTTATTTCAAGCACTTCATCATCAACTTTACCAAACTTGAAATGTAATAAATAATTATAAAATTTTCAGGCAATATATAGGTAATTTATCAATCGTGTAGTTTTTGGTTAATGTGTCAGAGAAGTGGTAATGTTTCAAAGTTAGTGATGAAACAAAATTATTGATTTAACATTTTGAAAATCAATAAATACTAAAATAGTAACACAAAAAAGGAGCGCAATAATGCGCTCCTTTTACATTTGAAAATGTCTTAAATCCCCCGCTCCCGCGCGAAATGAAATTCGACGAAGTCAATCCCTTCGTGTGGTTGAAGATAATTAAGTAACAACTGCAATACAAAACCACATTCACGGGTGGTTTGTTTATTTTATAACGTTCTGTCTTGTCCTCAAATAGCCATAACAAACCCCTACTTAATGTATGAGTAGTATATCAAAACATACATTATGTCAAATAGAACAGCATTAACCATACTTTGTTACACAAACCTCGGTTCACTTCGAATCGGTTTTTTTTATTTTACCAAAAAACAGTACATTTGATTCATTAGGTATGCAAATCAACACTCATGTTCCATTCTAAAAAAGACACCGTTTATGTCGTTCTCGCCGGCATATTCATTACCAATGCCATAGTAGCCGAACTCATAGGCGGCAAACTCATTGATGTTGGCTCAGCTGTAATGAGTATAGGCATTCTGCCATGGCCTATCGTTTTTGTCACCACCGACTTAATCAACGAATATTTCGGGGAAAAAGGCGTTAGAAAATTATCCTTCATCACTGCCGGATTAATTGCCTATACTTTTTTCATACTGTATTTTGCGATGCAAATTCCGTCCACCGGAATCAGTTCAGTAACTTCGGAACAGTTCAATGCAGTCTTTGGACAAAGTCAGTTGATAATCGTTGGTAGTATTATCGCATTTTTGGCCTCGCAGTTAATCGACGTAACCATTTTCCATTTTGTAAAACGAAGAACCGGCAACAAAATGATCTGGCTCAGAAGTACTGGTTCCACTGTCATCTCTCAATTTTTCGACAGTTTTATCGTTTTAGGAATTGCTTTTTGGATGCCGGGCATCATGGACACCAAAACCTATATCATTTCGGGCTTAACCGGTTATACGGTCAAATTGATTATCGCCGTAGGCATGACGCCTTTCATTTATTTAGGACATTACTTAATTCAAAAATACATTGCCAAAGATGGACAATAAAATACGCTGCGCTTGGTGCGAAAAAGACGATTTATACCGTCATTACCACGATACCGAATGGGGAAATCCGGTGTATGACGACGCCAAATTATTCGAGTTTTTAGTCTTGGAAACCTTTCAAGCCGGACTGAGTTGGTACACCATTTTGAAGAAAAGAACTAACTTCCGCAATGCTTTTGATCAATTTGATTACAATAAAGTCGCGAAATACAACGATGAGAAAGTCGCCAAACTAATGCAAGATGCCGGCATCATCCGCAACGGCTTAAAAATTAAAGGAACGATTGCCAATGCGATTGCCTTTATGAAAGTACAAGAAGAGTTCGGTAGTTTCTCCAACTACATTTGGGGTTTCACCAATGGGAAACCCATCGACAACCAACCCAAAACATTAGCCGATATTAAGGCCACTACAGCACTTTCAGATACTATCAGTAAGGATTTGAAAAAACGCGGATTTAAGTTCGTAGGCTCAACCGTAGTCTATGCACACATGCAAGCTACGGGAATGGTGAACGATCACGTGGAAGATTGTTGGAAACGAAAATAGTTTACAGTCACAGTCAACAGAAAAACTGCAATCTGTGACTGATTACTGATTTTTAAGCACTCTGATAAATGTCTCTCTCGAAATCTCAAACGCACCCAATTGCTCCAAATACTCATTGTGCAACTGGCAATCGAGCAGTTTGTAATTGTGGTCTTTCAAATGTTTTACTAAAGTCACAAACGCAATCTTACTCGCATTCGACACTTTAGAAAACATACTTTCCCCACAAAAAACATGACCTAAATCCACCCCGTACAATCCGCCTACCAAGTCACCATTTTGCCATACTTCTACTGATTTTGCCAAACCCATTTGGTGTAATTTGGTGTATGAAGTAATAATATCTTCCGTAATCCAAGTGCCGTCTTGCCCTTTACGTGGTATTTGTTGACAGTTACGGATAACCGACGCAAAATCTTGGTTAAATGTAACGTCAAACTGTTGGCGATTCAACAAATTCCGAATGCTCTTTGACACCTTGTACAACTGCGGCACTACCACCATTCGTTCCGGTGGCGACCACCACAATATAGGTTCATCTTCATTAAACCAAGGAAAAATACCGTTGCGATAAGCCAATAGCAAACGCTCCGTCGACAAATCGCCACCGATGGCTAAAATGCCTTCATAGGTAGCTTCGTCTACCGGTGGAAAATATAAATCTTTGGTTAGGAAATGCATCTGTTAGAAATTCCAATAAAAAATCCCAAACAACCATTTTTGGAATTTGGGATTTGAAATTTGTTATTTGATTACTTTTTAATCTTTGATTAAAAAGGTAAATCGTCGTGTTCTTCTTCATTAAAGTTGGTGGCCGGAGCAAAAGCTTCTGCCGGTGGCATTGGCGCCATAGCAGCAGCCGGAGCCGGAGCTTCCGCTTGCAATCTTTCAATTCTCCAACCTTGAATATCGTTAAAATATTTGGTTTCTCCTTGCGGATTGACCCATTCTCTTCCTCTTAAGTTGATGGAAACTTTTACCGCTTCTCCCACATTATAGCTGTTCAATAAATCGCATTTATCTTGCACAAAATTAATGCTGATAAACTGCGGATACTGCTCTTCTGTAGCCACAACTAATTCTCTTTTTCTAAAACTGGCACTCACTTGTTGCTCAGGATTAATCACTCTAATTTTTCCGGTAACTTCCATAATTAATGTTTTGCTAAAAGCACTTTCCAAGCCGAAAGCACTTCGTTGTTATTCAAATATTCTTTTGCTTTTTGGTGTATTTTCGGCTCGTCGTCGGAGCTTAAAACGCCTTTTACGGCAAAATTCTGTTGTACAAATATAGCAATTTCTTCTTCCGTTGGCAAGGCTTCTACGTTTCCTAATTTACCCAAATCATTTCCATCAAAAAACGGACTTTTTTTAATAAAATCCGGTATCGCATCTACCCCTATTCCTAAGGTTACCAAGGGTTTTTCCACTTCAAACAAACCGGCATTCGAACGCGAATACCAATTGCCGCCCAAACGGGAAACCAAGTCAATTTTACTTTGGTCAATTGCCCCTTTATCGTCTAAAACACTTTCGTTGATGTGGATTTTTACCACTTCGCAAATAATCAAATTCCCCGCGCCGCCTTGATTTCCCAAAGCGATAATTTGGTTCACTTTGCACTCCATTTGCACCGGACTTTCAGCCACGCGAAACGGCTTAATCATGTCCGAAGGCAACATCGTCAAACCCGATTTAATAAACTCGTTCACACCATCAGGGTATTCTGTGCTCGACAA
>Ga0208243_1000087_pt1 | contig 90198 bp, 73 predicted proteins | sample Subbio2Aug_QV12A_FD_184826 | JGI IMG/M metagenome (GOLD analysis project Ga0208243, IMG submission 184826) | Serpentinite rock and fluid subsurface biosphere microbial communities from McLaughlin Reserve, California, USA - CR12Aug_QV12A (SPAdes) | ecosystem: Environmental > Terrestrial > Deep... | reverse complement strand
GGAGACGTAAACGGATGGTGCATGGCGTGGTAACGGCCACTTTCTTCATCCCATTCCAACAAAGGAAAATCCACTACCCATAGAGGAGCAAATTCGTCCGGTTTACGCAAACCTAAACGGGTGGCTACTTCCATACGCAAGGCCGAAAGTTGCGTTCTGGTTTTATGTGCGTTTCCGGATAAGATTAAAATTAAATCGCCGGCTTTGGCGTTGGTGGCTTCGGCCCATTTTTTCAAATCGTCTTGATCGTAAAATTTATCTACCGAAGATTTGAACGTACCGTCTGCTTCACATTTCACATACACCATTCCTGAGGCACCAATTTGCGGACGTTTTACCCAATCAATCAATGCGTCAATTTCTTTACGGGTATAAGAAGCACAGCCGGGAGCGGCAATTCCGACTACCAATTCGGCCGAGTTGAATACGGCAAAATCTTTGTGTTGGGCTACGGCGTTTAACTCCCCGAATTTCATCTCAAAACGAATATCCGGCTTGTCGTTGCCATAGGTTTTCATGGCGTAATCGTAGGTCATTCGAGGGAATTGGGCTACGTCAATACCTTTTAATTCTTTTAATAAATGACGGGTTAAGCCTTCAAAAACGTTTAAAATATCTTCTTGCTCAACAAAAGCCATTTCACAATCGATTTGGGTGAATTCCGGCTGTCTGTCGGCTCTCAAATCTTCGTCGCGGAAACATTTTACAATTTGGAAATATTTGTCCATGCCGCCCACCATCAACAATTGTTTGAATGTTTGAGGTGATTGCGGTAAGGCGTAAAATTGGCCTTCGTTCATTCGGCTTGGTACTACGAAATCGCGTGCGCCTTCCGGAGTTGATTTGATGAGGTATGGTGTTTCTACTTCGCAAAAATCTAAGTCGGATAAATACTTACGCACTTCCATAGCGACTTTATGACGGAATAAGAGTGAATTTTTTACCGGATTTCTTCGGATGTCCAAATAGCGGTATTTCATACGGATGTCTTCACCACCGTCAGTTTCGTCTTCTATAGTAAAAGGCGGTAATAAAGCCTCGTTTAAGATGTTCAATTCTGATACCAATATCTCAATATCACCGGTAGCCATATTCGGGTTTTTAGACTCGCGTTCGATGACAGTTCCTTTTACCTGAATGACAAATTCTCTGCCCAAAGATTTGGCCTTTTCGAAAACGGCTTTATCTGTTCTTTGCTCATCAAAAATGAGTTGGGTAATACCATAACGGTCGCGCAAATCTACCCAGATCATAAAACCTTTATCACGAGATTTTTGCACCCAACCGGCAAGCGTTACTTCTTGATTAATTTGAGAGAGATTGAGCTCTCCACAGTTGTGACTTCTATACATTAGAATCGCTTTTTTTAAATCCTACAATCAGACCCTTTGGTCATGGGTGCAAAAGTAAAAAACTAAAATCAATTAAGTAGTGTAAAATTCTGTTGAAATTTTTGGTCTCGAATGGAATTGTAGATTTTAAAAAAGTTATATTTGATTCTTCTAAAACTAAAAAGTATTACATATGAAAAATTGGATTTCCGCAGCCTTGTTGTTTTTTGTTTCGATTACCGTTTTTGCACAGGAAACTATGTCGCTTCAAGTTGATATTGCCAACCGAAAAGGCGATGTGGTTTATTTGAGAGAAGGACGAAAAAATGTTTTGGAAATTAAGATTGATGACAAAGGTTTGTTCAAATCAACTTTTGCCATTAAAGAAGGGATGTATACGTTTTTTGACGGAAACGAATACGCGCAATTGTTTTTAAAACCGGGTTATGATTTAAAAATGTCTTTGGATGCTACTAAATTTGACGAAACTTTAAAGTTTTACGGTACCGGTTCCAAAGAGAATAATTTCTTGGCAGAGCAAACGTTGATAGATCAAAAAATCGATTTTGACGGAATGTTAGCCCTTGATGAAGCCAATTTCAAAAAAGCCATTGAAGAAAAAAGAAGTGCTGATGTAAGTCGTTTAGAAAAAGCGGCTTTAGAGGCTAATTTTGCCAACTTGTTCAAGAGTAGTTTAGAAGCCAACTTGTCAGGTTTGCAACAATACCACACGCAAGTAATGGCCAATAAAAAACTGAATAATACTGCAGCTCCTAATTTTGTGTATGAAAATCACAAAGGCGGAACGACGTCTTTGGAAAGTTTAAAAGGTAAATACGTGTATATTGACGTTTGGGCAACTTGGTGCGGTCCTTGCAGAGCCGAAATACCTTTCTTAAAAGAATTAGAAAAAGGCTATCACGGCAAAAATATTGAGTTTGTAAGTATTTCTGTGGATGTTGACAAAGACCATGAAAAATGGAAAACCTTTGTAACCGAAAAAGCTTTGGGCGGTACTCAATTGTTTGCTGATAAGAACTGGAATTCCGATTTCATCAAAGCTTTCGGTATTGAGTCGATTCCAAGGTTTATATTAATTGATCCTAAAGGAGTAGTGATTGATGCTGATGCGGCGCGTCCGTCAAATCCTAAGTTGAAAGTACAATTGGACAGCTTGGTGAAGTAATTCATTCATTTTCTTAAAGATAGAAAGCCTCGTTTTTATGGGGCTTTTTTTATTGCCCAATGTTAAATTTTAATCCAATGTTACCAAATTGTTAAGCGAAAGTTTGTTTAATGTAAAATAATATCTATATTTGTTTCTATAATGTAAACAATTAAAACCTACGATTATGAAAAAGATATTGATTTTGGGAGCGTTTTTACTGGTAGGAGTTGGTTTTGCTCAAACCACTAAGCCGGTTTTAGAACAAGAAGGGAATTTGGTTAAGGCTACTTATTATTACGATAATGGTAAAGTACAACAACAAGGATATTTTAAAGATGGTAAGTTAACCGGTCAGTGGATTGCATTCGACGAGCAAGGCAATAAAAAATCTATTGGTGAATATGTAAACGGCACCAAATCCGGAAAATGGTTTTTCTGGAACGACAATACTTTAAGTGAAGTGGATTATTCAGACAGCCGTGTGGCTGCTGTTAAGTCGTGGACGCAACAAGCTATAGTAAACAAATAAATTGCTTTTACGGCAATCAATAAAAAAGGACTTCAATTGAAGTCCTTTTTTTATTGTCCTTTGTATAATTTATCGTGTCGGATTAATTCCTTGAAAGAATTGATGGATTGGTCCATAGTTGACAAATAGTGATCACCATTCTTTTGTTCGGTCCATAACATGATTTGGTAATAATCTTTTTTGCCTTGTACTAAAGCATAGCGATAAAAAATATCATAGCCTTCTACATTTCCGGTGATGGAAAATATTTTAGCTTTTCTGCCATTGATTTCAGTGTTTTTTTCATTAAAGATTTTGATGTTCTTGATGGCATTTTTCAAATTCAGTTGGATGGCTTTATAATACCCATCTAAATCGGGTGTCATATCTACTTGGTATTGTGTAACAGCAGTGTCAAAAGTTTCTTTGGGTTCATCCATAACAATTACATAAAATTCTTTTAAAGCATTTTGGTATTGCAAAGAAGCTTCATCATTCAAATTGTCCGCTTTTTCAAAACTATCCGGAATGTCCAGCGAGTATTTGTCGGAAATGGTTATGGTTTTAAATTCTTCCTTCACATCGCAGGAGAATGCTACTAATACGAGCAATAAAAGTGTTTTTTTCATCGGATAAAATTTTCGCAATATAAAAAAAGGAACTCAAAATCGAGTTCCTTTTTCCTTTTTTAAAAAATCTGAAATTATGCTTCCAAAGCTTTACGTGCCAATCTGCGGTCGCGCAACCAATATTTGGTACGTTTTACTAAGAAGAACATTACCGGCACCATTACTAAGGTTAGGATAGTGGCATAAGTCAATCCGAAGATGATGGTCCAAGCCAATGGTCCCCAGAAAATTACGTTGTCACCACCCATATACAAGTGCGGGTTCAAATCGGTTACCAATCCGAAGAAGTCGAAGTTCAATCCAATGGCTAACGGAATCAAGCCTAATACTGCAGTTAAGGCAGTTAACAATACCGGACGCAAACGTGATTTTCCACTTTCGATAATCACTTCTTTAATTTCGTCTAAGTTCAAATCGTCATGCGATTCTACTTCTTTTTCGCGTACTTTTTGGTCTAAGAGCAACACGAAGAAGTCCATTAACACAATACCGTTCTTCACTACAATTCCCGCCAGTGAGATGATTCCCATCATGGTCATTAGGATTACGAAATCCATATTGGCAATTACATAACCATAGAATACACCACTGAAACTCAGCAATACAGTGAATAAAATCACGATGGTTTTAGAAACTGAGTTGAACTGTAACACAATGATAATGGTGATTCCGGCCATGGCCAAGAACAATGCATACATCAAGAAACTTTGGTTTTTGCCTTGCTCTTCCTGAACACCCGAGAACGAGTAGGTGATACCTTTAGGCAAATTATACCCTTTCAATTCGGTAGCGATTTGCTTGGTAATTTCGTCTCCGTTATAACCGGTCAATACGTTGGAATAAATCGTCATGATGCGTTTGTATCCTTTGCGTTTGATTTGGTTATATGTATAAGTTTTCTCTGTTTTAGAAACCGCCGAAATCGGCACTTGCATCATTTGACCGTTGTTTTGATTTCTAAAGGTCAATGATTGGTTGAACAAGACATTTTCGTTTTTACGTTGGTCTTCCTGCATTCTAACCACTATGTTGTAATCGTCATCACCTTCTTTGTAAGTCGAAATCTCTTGTCCGTATACCGAACGACGCAAATTGAATCCTAATTGTCCTGTAGAAACTCCGGTACTTCCGGCGTTAACACGGTCGACTATCACTTCTAATTCCGGACTTTGTTTGTTTACATCCACACTCAATTTCTCGATACCCGGAATGTTTTTGCTGTTGATGAAAGCCATCATTTTATCGGCTTCTACTAACATTTGGTCATAGTTAGAACCCGTTAATTGGATACTGATCGGATAACCTGCCGGCGGACCATTGGCATCTTTTTCAACGGTTACGATAGCTCCGGCTATACCTTTTACTTTGCTTCGAATTTCTTCTAAAACATCAGAGGTATTTACGCCACGACGGAATTTAAACTCCGAGAAGTTCACCGTTACTTTTCCTTTGAAAGGAGTTTCAGAGGCCGAACCCGCATCTACATTCGGATTTCCCGCACCAACCCCAACTTGTGAAACGATACTTTCAGCTAAGAAATTTTCATTAGGATTTTTTTCATCTACATATTTGCTCAAAATACTGATAACCTGTTTTTCTACAAATAAGGTAGCCTTGTTGGTTTTTTCAATATCGGTTCCTTGCGGATATTCAATATATACGATAGCTTGATTCGGAATATTATCCGGGAAGAACAATACCTTTCTCGGGAAAATACCCAACAAGATAAACGATAAGAATAACATTGCAATGATACCACCAAGGGCATACCAAGCGTTTCTTCCGGTTAGTATTTTGGCTAAGAAAGCTTTGTATTTTTCTTCCATTCTTGGGAAGAAATCGTGTTGGAAATCTTGTGTCCATTGGTATAATTTCCATTTGTACAACCACATCAATCCCAAAGCAATTAAAGCCAAATGTCCGATACCTCTGCCTAGTTTTGAATCGTAAACATTACCGATTATCACAAAAATAACGCCTATGATTCCGAAGATAATAGAGTATGTTTTAGCCGAACGATTGGTTACATTTCTATCTTCAATATCCATCGAACCTCCGGTCATGGCAGCGTTTACAATCATCGCTACAAATAATGACGCACCCAACGTAACCGAAAGGGTTAACGGGAAGTAAATCATGAATTTACCCATAGTACCCGGCCACAATGCGAAAGGTAAAAACGCCATTAAGGTTGTAGCGGTCGAAGAAATTACCGGCCAGGCGATTTCCCCAATACCGATTTTCGAGGCTTGTACACGCGGCATGCCTTTTTTCATATTGGCAAAAACGTTGTCTACCACCACAATACCGTCGTCAACCAACATTCCTAATCCCATAACCAAACCAAACAATACCATAGTGTTTAAGGTCATGCCAAAGGCTGATAAAATGGTGAAAGCCATCAACATGGATAACGGAATGGCAGCACCAACAAACAATGAGTTGCGCAATCCCATGGTAAACATCAATACAATCATTACCAATACAATTCCGAAGATAATGTGGTTGGAAAGCTCGTCTACTTGGTGTTCTACGCGCGATGATTGGTCGTTGGTCAAGTCGATTTTCAAATCTTTCGGCAAGTAATTTTCTTGTGCTAATTTGATTCTTTCTTTCACTTGCTCAATAGCCGAAATCATGTTTTGTCCGGAACGTTTTTTTACGTTCAACATCACTACTTCTTTCCCTTTTTCACGGGCGAAAGTGGTTTTTTCTTTTTCTTTAAAACTTACTTTGGCAATGTCTTTTAAGTACACCGAACCGCCGTATGATTTTACGATTACATTTTCCAGTTCTTTAGGATCTTTAATTTCCCCCACGATTCGGATATTGTTACGCGACCCTTGAGAAATTAAGTTTCCGCCCGAAAGTGTCATGTTTTCATATTTCACCGCATTTTGGATGTCGTCGAAAGAGACTTGGGCAGCGGTCATTTTGAAGATATCAACCGCAATTTCCACTTCTTTGTCGTCAACCCCTAAGATGTCCACTTTTTTCACTTCGGCAATTTCTTCAATATCGTCTTGAAGCAATTCGCCGTATTTTTTAAGTTGTTGCGTGGTGTAGTTTCCTTTTAAGTTGATGTTCAAAATCGGCACTTCTTCCGAAATGTTCAACTCAAAAACACTTGGTTCTACTTTACTGCCGTTGTCTAAGTTCGGCCAATCGGTATCGGCTTTTACAATATCAACCTTGTCTTTGATTTTGGTTTTGGCTTCTTCAATGCCCACTTTATCACCAAATTCCACTATAATCATTCCGTAATCTTGGAAAGAGCTGGCGGTAATTTTTTCAATTCCACTGATGTTTTTGAATTCTTTTTCCAGTGGTTTGATGATCAGTTTTTCTACGTCTTCAGCCGAGTTTCCGGGGAAAACAGAAGAAACGTATACCTTATTTTCGATGATTTCAGGGAAATCTTCACGGGGCATGGTTACATAGGCAATCAAACCGGTAACCACAATAAGTAAAGTGAAAATGTATACTGTTACTCTATTGTCTATCGCCCAACTTGATATTCCGAATTCTTTATTTTGATGTGACATATAGTTTAGTTATAAGTTATGAGTTATAAGTTATAAGTTAAAGATTGAGAACAACCCAGAACTTAAAACTTAGAACCTGTAACGATTTTAGAAATTAAGTTTCATTCCGTCCGAGATGTTGTTGATACCATCCGTAACAATGATGGTGTTAGGTGCAAGACCGCTTAGGATTTCGGTTACATTATCCGAAGATTTTCCGGTAGTAACGATTACTTTTTTAGCCGTTCCGGTTTTGCCGTTGCTGTTTTCTACAGTGTAAATGAATTTGGCTCCGTCTCCGTCCTCTTGGATGATACCGGTTGGCACTACAGTAGCTTCTTTGTTTACATAATCGATGATTTTTAACTTAGCTACCTGATTTGGTCTAAGCAAGTTTTCCGGATTTGGTACGCTTACTTCAATTCCGAAGCTACGGTTGTTAGGGTTGATGAAATTCCCAACCTGACGTACTTTTCCTTTATAGGTTTTTCCCAACGAGGACAAGAATACATCTACTTCGGTTCCGATTTTTAATTTTCCGATATACGTTTCAGGTACTGTGGTGGAAACATACATATTGCTCAAGTTAACAATACGCATTAATCCTTGTTGGCTAGGTGCTACCACTTCGCCTTTTTCCACAAAAACTTCATCGATGGTTCCGGTAAATGGCGCGCGGATAACCGTTTTGGCCAATTGGGCTTTGATTTGAGCTACTGCTTTTTGGGCAGAAACCATTTGTGTTTGGGCTTGTAAGTACTGAATCTCGGAACCAATTTTTTTATCCCAAAGATTTTTTTGTCTTTCAAAAGTAGTTTTGGCTAAGGCGTATTGGTTTTCGGCGCTGGCCAATTGCTGACTCATACCGGCATCGTCTACGCGACCTAAGATTTGTCCTTTGGCTACTTTTTGTCCGGCTTTAACCGTTAATGAGGTCAAAGTACCGCTGTATTCCGGTTGGATTAAAATATTCTCTTTAGTATTTACACTTCCTTGGATGTCCAAATAATGTGTAAACACAGTGTCTTTTACCGTTTTTACGGCTACTAAGGCTTCTTCTTTTTTCACGTCTAAAGAAGCCAAAGCTTCTTCAATTTTAGCAATTTCTCCCTGTAAAGCTGTTTTTTTGGCTTGTAAAGCCGTTACGTTTTTCGCTGCAATCAGTTCGTCTACGTTTTGGGCGTTTTCTTTGTTCCCGCAAGCGTAAAGGATTACGGCCAAAAGGGAAAGTATAAGTGTCTTCTTCATGTTTGTATGGATTAGTTTTTATTGATGATTTTTTCTAAAGTTGCTTTTTTGTTGATGATGTTCACCATCGATTGTAAATAGGTTTGTTGGGCAGTGTACAACTGTCTTTGGGCTTCACTGAAATCGAAACTGGAGGATAATCCTTCGGCAAATTTGATTTGTTGTTTCTTCTCGATGCGTTCCGCCAAGTTCAAATTACTTTTCGAAGTGGCATATTCTTCAATACTGAACTCAAATTCGCTTTTGGCTTTTTCGTATTGTAATTTCAGTTGTTGTTCGGTAGCAGTAAGTTGAGTTTTGGCTTGTTCCAAGGCAATTTTGGCTTGTTGCGTCCTGGCGCTTCGGCCAAAGCTGCTGAAAATCGGCACATTTAAACTGATCCCTAGATTAGAGTAGTTCAACCATCTTTGGTCTTTTTGGAAAAACTTAAACTGGTCGTTAAAGGCATTGTATCCAAAATTTAAATTAGCGGCCAACGACGGCAAGGCTTTGCTTCTCTCCAATTTTAACTCTAAAGTTTTTTGTTCTTGGAAGTTAGACGCCATCAAGTAATCGATGTTGTTGGTTACTGCAAATTCACTCTGACTGAAAGCCAAGTCCAAATTAGAACCTGAAAGACTGTCTAACTTGTCAGTTAGTGTAAGTTCAGCATTGATGTCGATGCCTAAGGTAAACTTCAACATTTTATTAGCTACGTCCAATAATCTTTTGGTATTGTTCAGGTTACTGTTGATGGTGGCCAAAGTAATTTGAAGTTGCTCTACGTTTTCTTCTTCAATTAAACCGTTTTTGTACGTTTGCTCAGTATCAAACAACGTTTTGGTTAAGGTAGCCTTGTTCTTCTCCAAAATACTGATACTTTCTTGGGCTAACAATACGTTACCATAAGCATTGATGACCAATTCTCGAATTTCTGAGTTGGTTTTTACTTTGGCATTTTCGTAGTACTTCAAATAGGTTTTTGAAGCCTGGAGCGCTACTATGTAGGAACCGTCAAAAATAAGTTGGCTTAAAGTTGAACGCGCCGTCATGTTGTGTTTGGTGCCGAAAGCTACCGTTGCAAATTCACCCGGATTTCCTCCGAAGAACTCGGCCGGAACCACAGATTTTTGCAATTCAAAGTTATTTTGGTAGTCAACGCCGGCATTAATTTGAGGTAAACCGCTGGCTGTAGTTTCCCATTTTTTTTGTTTGGCTGCTTCAATGTCTCTATTGGCATTGATAGCCGAATAGTTGTGTTGAATAGCATGGTCAATGGCCTGTTGCAGGCTAAAAGAATAGCTTTCCTTTTTTTCTTGGGCAAGTAAGCTATTCACGAGCAAGAGCAAAGTAATTATGATGTTCTGTTTCATGGATTTATGATTATGTAAATAATTGTAAATGTTTTTCGAGTTCAATAATGCCTTCTGGAGTGGCAATGGCTCTGGTATGATATTCCAAAGCTTTAAGTTCTAATTCATAAGCGTCTTTTTCCAACATGGTGTTTTCGTTGATGGAAAAAATAAGCGTGTAATAAAATTTTACGGCTGCTTCTACATCGGTTTCTTTTCGGTACAAACCTTCGGCTATTCCTTTTTCGATGTTTTGGCGAAACATGTGACTGCAATCTTCAATTTCATTAGCCATCATTTTTTCGTAAATCTCAGGATAATGCTTTTTGAGTTGATAAGCCGGCGACTGATCAAAGGATTGAAACATTTGTTTGAACATTTCTCGCATTTGAAAATTTTCAGCTATGGCATTGTGGTTTTGAGCCATTACTTCATCCATCATGGCATGGATTTTTTGGTGAACCACTTCTGTACCTTCTTCAATTAGTTTTTCTTTGTTGCTGAAATATTTGTAAATTGTTTTTTTAGAAATGCACATTTCACAGGCTATATCATCCATCGTTACACTCTTGAAACCTAATTTCAAGAACATGTCCGTTGCTTTTTTGATGATTTTATCTTTCATGAGAATGTTAAAAATTATGGCGCAAATGTAAAACGGAAACTTTTAACACTAAAATAGTTTCCAAAGTATTAACGTAAATTTAACATTGCATCAAAATCAGCTTTTTTGTAAAGCAGTAATAATACCCTAAATTAGCCCACTCAGAGATCAACTTCTGAAGCCAACAAATAAATACCAGTACATGCGAGCCATCTCACAATATCAAGACATTATCCAAGCACACTTTAAGGCTTTAAACCTAACTAAAGAGCCTAATAATTTATACGAACCAATCCGTTACATCTTGTCACTCGGCGGCAAAAGGCTGCGTCCGGTATTAACGTTAATGGCTACAGAAGTTTTTGATGTTGATTGCGAAAAGGCTATCCCGGCGGCTACGGCAGTTGAAGTGTTTCATAATTTTTCGTTGATACACGATGATATAATGGATGATGCGCCCTTGCGAAGAGGTAACGAAACGGTACACGAAAAGTGGGATTTGAACACCGGTATCCTTTCCGGCGATGCGATGCTGATTTTGGCCTATCAATTTTTTGAAAATTACGAACCAAAAGTCTTCAGAGATTTGGCTAAGTTGTTCAGCAAAACGGCTTTGGAAGTTTGTGAAGGCCAGCAATACGATGTTGACTTCGAAACACGTGATGATGTAACCATTCCGGAATACCTTAAAATGATTGAGTATAAAACCGCTGTTTTGGTTGGTGCTGCGATGAAAATGGGTGCGATAGTAGCCGAGACTTCAACCGAAAATGCGGATGCTATATACGATTTCGGATTAAATCTGGGCATTGCCTTTCAATTGCAAGACGATTATTTAGACGCTTTTGGTGATCCGGAAACTTTTGGAAAACAAGTGGGTGGCGATATCATCGAAAACAAAAAAACATATTTGTACCTGAAAGCCTTAGAGTTTTCCAAAGCCGAAGAGAAAGAGCAATTGTTACATTTGTTTTCCATTCATCCAACTGATAATACGGATAAAATTCAGTCGGTAAAACAAATTTTTACCCAAACCGGAGCCGATGCCGCTACACAACAAGCCATACAAGATTTTACTTTAAAAGCCTTCCAAACGCTCGATAAAATGAACATCAGCGAAGATAAGAAAGTCATTTTAAAAGCTTTCGGAAACAAGTTGATGAGTAGAAAGGTGTAGATTGAAGAATGTAGATTGCTGATTGAAGATTTAAGAATTGCTATCTTTGTTTAGCGAGAATCCATCTGCCATCTTAAATCGTTAATCTTAAATCTTCCTTCAATTTGTTTGTAGCGCCAATTAATACTGACCAATTACTCTCCGAGGCCGAGAAAGAAAACTTGTACTCAAAACTGATAGAGCAACTCAACAAGGATTTCAATTTTGCCAATGAAGCCGTTGATTTTCCGCAAAGCACTACACCTGATGAATTGAAGGTGCAATTGCATGAAAAAATCTATCGTTTGATTCAGTACAAATACACCGAATTACTCAATTTACTTTACATTATCGATGTTCCGGAAGAAAACATCAAACAGCTTCAAGGCATGGATACAGCTGAATTGTCCGAGCAAATCGCCTATTTAATTTTGCGAAGAGAATGGATGAAGGTTTGGTTTAGAAATCGCTATTAAAACTTTTCAAAAAGCAGGTTTATCAAGCCACTAACAATGCCACTGCCAAAATCGCAGGCCCCATTTGGGTTGAATGAATCTATTTTTGTTCCCTCAAAATTATAAATCGGAAACGACTTAGTATTGCTCAAATAATACTCTTCACCTACATTAACATAATGGTCATTCATTTGTGTCATCGGATTGTAAAAAGTAAGCCAATAGTTGTTGGTGTAATTTTTACGGTCTGAAAGATTCAAACCAAAAGAAATGCCCTTTAGATTGGGTGAAGAAGAACTGGTCGTAAAATTATGGTTGGATTTCCCTAATACCAACGAAACCGGTTGCTGAGAAAATCCTATAAAATTTAGCAGTAAAAACGAGAAGCAAAATAGTTTTTTCATCTCCTAAAAATAAATTCTAACAAAAGGCATCAACGCATCGCCATACAAATCTTTGTCTTTGTCAAAAAGTAAATTAAAACGGGCGCCGATAGTCACATTATCTGCTCTATAGCCACCGCCAACATACAAACCGGTGTTCCAAAAACTACGTTTAACGTTGTCGTACAAATCGGTGTAAGTAGTGTTAACATGCACTTGCTCCAATTCCAGCGAAAGCTGAATTTCCTCTATCGGATTAAACAAACCGATAAGTGTGCCGCCAACTACATTAGAATCGTAAAAATTCTTTTGCTTTAAGCGGCTGTATTGTAACCCGGATCCCAATGCAAAGTGTTCGTTGAAGTTATAAATGGCACTTGGTGCCACGGTTATATCCGTAAAATCATTACCGATGGCCAGGCCAAATCCACCGCCAAATTGTACATGATTCCAAAAACTGTCCGTTGTAGCTTTGGGTAAAGTCTGTTCTTGCGAAAATCCGCTAATCGGAACCATCAGGAACAGTAGAAAGGGTAGTAATTTTCGGCCTGTTTTAACTGTATTCTTTAGCATAGCAATGTGTATATTTATTTAGCGTTATAAATATACTAAAATGATTGAAAGATTATTACAAATGTCATACTTTTGCAACTGATTTTCTAATACTAAGAATATTTACAGCTAAAATCATGGATAGGTTTTCCTTTTTAAACGCAGCACACACCGAATTTTTTGCCGATTTATACGAACAATACCTTCAAAATCCCGATAGCGTAGAGCCAAGTTGGAGAGCCTTTTTTCAAGGGTTCGATTTTGGTATGACTACCTACAACGAAGAACAAGCCGGAGCTGCAGCTTTGGGTGCCGAAAACGGCCATCAGGACTACAGCGGAGTTTCTGAAAAACTGCAAAAAGAATTCAATGTGCTAAGGCTGATTGACGGTTACAGAACCCGCGGACATTTGTTTACCCAAACCAATCCGGTGCGAGATAGAAGAGTGTATGAGCCGAATTTAGACATTGAAAATTTCGGTTTAACAGCAGCCGACATGGATACGGTGTTTGATGCTGCCAAAGTTTTGGGAAAACAACCTTCCACTTTAAAACAAATATTATCGCACTTAAAAAGCATGTACTGCCAACATATCGGTATCGAATACATGCACATGGAAAACCCGATTTATGTAAATTGGGTCCAAGAGCGAATCAATAAAAATGACAACCAACCTGATTTTGATGCCAACCAAAAGAAACACATTTTAAGCAAATTGAATGAAGCGGTTTCTTTTGAAAACTTTTTGCACACCAAATACGTTGGGCAAAAGCGTTTCTCTCTGGAAGGTGGTGAAAGTATCATACCGGCATTAGACGCTTTGATTGAAGCCGCAGCCGAAAAAGGGGTTGAGCATTTCGTTATGGGTATGGCGCACCGAGGGCGTTTGAATACGTTGGCGAACATTTTCGGAAAAGCAACCCAAGACATTTTCTCCGAATTTGACGGCAAAGATTACGATAAAGAATACTTTGACGGCGACGTAAAATACCACTTAGGATTAACCTCAGAAAGAAAAACCCAATCGGGCAAAAAAATCAATATCAACTTAGCGCCTAATCCATCGCATTTGGAAACCGTTGGTGCCGTAATTGAAGGAATTACCCGAGCCAAACAAGACAAATATTTCCCGAACGATTTCTCTAAAGTATTGCCTATCGCTGTTCACGGTGATGCCGCTGTAGCCGGACAAGGAATCGTTTACGAAATTGTTCAAATGGCGCAATTAGACGGCTATAAAACCGGCGGGACCATTCACATTGTCATCAACAATCAAGTTGGATTTACCACTAACTACTTAGACGCGCGTTCGTCTACGTATTGTACCGATATCGCCAAAGTAACTTTATCGCCTGTATTGCATGTGAATGCCGATGATGCTGAAGCTGTAGTGCACGCCATGTTGTTCGCCCTAGATTTCCGTATGCAGTTCGGAAGAGACGTATTCATCGATTTGTTAGGCTACAGAAAATATGGTCACAATGAAGGTGATGAACCTCGTTTTACCCAGCCGTTATTGTACAAATTAATCGCTCGTCACAAAAATCCGAGAGATATTTACGCTGAAAAATTAATCACAGCCGGTATCGTTGATGCTGCGTTTGTGACCAAAATAGAAAATGAATACAAAGCCAAGCTGGATGAAAATCTACAAGCTTCCCGCAAAAAAGATCTGACCATCATCAAACCTTTTATGCAGGATGAATGGAAAGGTTTTGTTCAGGTTTCCGATGATGAAATGTTGAAGAAAGTCGACACTACTTTTGATAAAAAGAAATTAGATATCATCTTAGAAACCATTTCCACGTTGCCGGCCGACAAAAAATTCATCAGTAAGATTACTAAAATCGTTACAGATAGAAAAGCCATGTATGACAACGACGCTATCGATTGGGGAACTGCCGAAGCCCTAGCTTACGGTTCGTTACTCACCGAAGGTTACGATATTCGTTTGTCAGGACAAGACGTAGAGCGAGGAACTTTCTCGCACCGTCACGCTGTAGTGAAGGTAGAAGACAGCGAGGAAGAGGTAATTTTATTAAACGCTTTAAAAGATAAAAAAGGAAAGTTCAACGTGTTCAACTCTTTCCTTTCTGAATATGGTGTTTTAGGATTTGACTACGGTTACGCTTTAGCCAATCCGAATGCCTTAACCATTTGGGAAGCACAGTTTGGAGATTTCTCTAATGGTGCCCAAATCATGATCGACCAATACATTTCCTGTGGCGAAGACAAATGGAACAACCAAAACGGTATCGTATTGTTGTTGCCTCACGGATATGAAGGACAAGGTGCCGAACACTCCTCAGCGCGTATGGAACGTTATTTACAATTGTGTGCCAGACACAATATGTACGTAGCCGATTGTACTACGCCGGCCAACTTCTTCCACTTGTTGCGTCGCCAAATGAAGACCAAATTCCGCAAACCTTTGGTAGTATTCTCGCCTAAGAGTTTGTTGCGTCACCCATTGTGCGTTTCCACTCGTGAAGCATTGTACAACGGTCAATTCCAAGAAGTGATTGATGACGCGTCCATCGACAAGAAAAAAGTAAAAACCGTAGTATTCTGTACCGGAAAATTCTATTATGATATTTTAGCCGAAAGAGAAAACTTAGGCAGAAATGACGTAGCTTTGGTACGCATCGAGCAGTTGTTCCCGTTACCGACAGCACAGTTAAAAGAAGTGATTGCGAGTTACCCTAATGCAGACGATTTCGTTTGGGCACAAGAAGAACCGAAAAACATGGGAGCTTACAGCTATATGTTGATGAATTTCGACTTGGTGCCATGGCGATTGGCTTCGTTAAAAGCTTACGCTGCACCGGCAGCCGGAAGTCACACGCGCGACAGAAGACGTCATGCTGATGCGATTAGAATGGTATTTGACAAGAATTTATTTAGATAATTAGGAGCTTAATCCCGCTTTCCATTACAATCTCTTCGAGGATTTTCATTGCAATCGGGGCTAGTGACGCACACATTAAACGAAAAGAGTGTTTTAAAAAGAACAACTTTGAACACTTAAACTTAATAAACTTTTAAACTAAAAGAGCATGATTTTAGAAATGAAAGTCCCTTCACCGGGAGAATCGATTAAAGAAGTAGAAATTGCCACTTGGTTAGTACAAGACGGTGATTATGTAGAAAAAGACCAAGCCATCGCTGAGGTAGATTCGGATAAAGCTACCCTAGAATTACCGGCAGAAGCCAGTGGTATCATTACCCTGAAAGCTTCAGAAGGTGACGCAGTAGCCGTAGGCGCAGTGGTTTGTTTAATCGATACCGGTGCCGCTAAACCAAGCGGAAATGCTCCGGTTGCAGAAGCCAAACCGGCAGCAGTAGAAGCTCCAAAAGCAGAAGAGAAAAAAGCTGAAGCACCAAAGGCAGCTCCGGCCACTACTTATGCGGCTCAAACACCTTCCCCGGCAGCTCGTAAAATATTAGAAGAAAAAAACATCCAACCGTCCGATATAGTAGGAACCGGAAAAGGCGGACGCATTACCAAAGAAGATGCGGTAAACGCTGTGCCATCAATGGGAACGCCAACCGGGGGTAATCGTGGTACCGAAAGAACCAAATTGTCGATGTTGCGTCGTAAAGTAGCCGAAAGATTAGTGTCGGCTAAAAACGAAACCGCAATGTTAACTACGTTCAACGAGGTGGATATGACCAACATCTACGCATTGCGTGATCAATACAAAGAAGAGTTCAAAGCCAAGCACGGTTTAGGATTAGGCTTTATGTCGTTCTTTACCAAAGCGGTTACTCGTGCATTACAATTATATCCGGATGTGAACTCAATGATCGACGGACAAGAGAAAATCTCTTATGATTTCTGTGATATTTCAGTTGCCGTTTCCGGACCGAAAGGCTTGATGGTACCGGTTATGAGAAATGCCGAAACCTTATCATTCAGAGGTGTAGAAGCCGAAATCAAGCGCTTAGCCTTAAGAGCTCGTGACGGACAAATAACCGTTGACGAAATGACCGGCGGAACCTTTACCATTTCTAATGGTGGTGTTTTCGGAAGTATGTTGAGTACGCCAATCATCAACCCGCCACAATCGGGAATTTTAGGCATGCACAACGTAGTGGAAAGACCTATCGTTAGAAACGGACAAATCGTAATCGCTCCGGTGATGTACGTTGCTTTATCGTATGACCACAGAATCATCGACGGACGTGAGTCAGTTGGATTCTTAGTAGCGGTAAAAGAAGCGTTAGAAAATCCGGTAGAAATTTTGATGAATAACAACCCTAAGAAAGCTTTAGAGCTTTAGGGTTTCTACCTGCCTCGGATGAGGCGCCTATATATCTAAATCCCGTCTTGTTGTAAACGAGACGGGATTTTTTTATTCATATGCTTAGAAATTCTAAACAATAGCGGTGAAAATAAAAATGATTATTGCTTGTAATTGATAAAAACAATAGTTTATTATTTATTTTAGCGGTTTAAAGTGTGTAGCATTTTTCAGTTTCCCCATGTATAAAATTATCTGTCATTGTCTCCTACTACTGTCTTTTTCCTCGGTGTTGGCTCAGGAATTAAATGAATTTCAAATTAAAAGAACCCGAAGTATACAAGAACTGCTTATCTCTAATCCTGATAAAGCTTATGCTGAAGCTATAGAAATTAGTAAGGATGAGGACGAACTGTTTAGTTTCTACGGTAAATATTATGTAGCCAATTACTTTTACAATAAATCAGAGTTTGCACATTCCCGAAAACTGCTCATCTCACTTATTGAAGATATAGAAAAAAGCGACATTCCTGAGTCGAGCAAAGTGCACCAAGATTTAGTAGGCATGTGTGTCAACAAACTTTTTTACCTCCACAAGAATTTAGGAGAGTATGACTCGGCCCTGTTTTATCTGGATAAATATAAAAAGCGTTTACCGAACAACCGCTTTAATGAGCAATACGGCTTGATAAAAGTAGCCATGGGCGATTATGTTAACGGAATCGCATTGTTGAAGAGAGAATTAAAAACATCGCCACACCTCAAGTTAGGAGTAGGCGAAAAAAAAGCAATGAATAAAAAATTATTTGCGGATAAATACAACTTCATTGGGGAAGCATATCAACAGTACTACATACAGTCGAAGAATCCTATTTTTTTGGATTCCGCAAATTACCACTTTACGATAGCAGCCAAAATGTTACTGCAAGAAAACTTTTATCCTGAATACACCAAAGCATTGTTGTTCATGCGTGAGGCCAAAAGTGCTGCCTTGGCGGGCAATTACGCCAAATCCTTGTCTTTGTACAGGAAAGGAAAAAGCTATAAGGTTATTAATGAGAATATAAGAACGGTACAGTTATTTGATTTAGGAATGGCTGATTGTTTTCACCATTTAAAAAAAACAGATTCAGCCTTTTATTACTGTAATAAATTCATCAAAAGTTATCAAATCACTAAAGTGTCTAAAGAAAATCTATTGATGGCCTACAACATTATGACACAATGTTACAGTGCCAACAATGACAATAAGAATGCTTATCTGTATGCCCAAAAGAGTTTGGCGTTAATTCAATCCATTGAAGGAATTAAGAATAAATCTTTGAATTTTCTACACAACTATGACTTGAATATTATCAAAGAAGAATCCAACAAAATTATCGCTTCAAAGAACTATTTTAAGATTTTCCTTTTTAGTATTTTGATTGTTTTGGTTGTAGTTGTTTTCAGCTTTTATAGTTATTACAAAAAGCAAAAAGAAAAGCACCATCGATTTTTACAAATCATTCAAGACTTAAAAGAATCTAAGGTTACGGAGATTCATACAACAGCTATCCATCCTTCAGCAACTGGGGTTCAGCCTAAACAAGTTATTGATGGTGAACTCATCGAAAAATTGTCTTCAGGATTGAAGAAGCTGGAGCAGAAAGAAGCCTTTTTAGACCCGAATTTCAAGTTGGCGTTTGTAGCCAAAAAATTAAATACCAATACGGCCTATTTGTCGCAATATTTCAATCAGGTCATGCAAAAGTCTTTTTCGGAATATACCCAAGAGTTGCGCATCCATTATGTGCTTCAGAAGTTAGTTGATACACCCAATTTTCGCAAATATACCTTACAAGCTATAGCCGAAGAAGTGGGTTATAAAGATGCTAACACCTTAGTTCGTGTTTTTAAAAAGCAAACCGGACTTTCTCCTAATTACTACATTGAAGAATTAGAAAAATCAAATTAAGCACTTAAAAATCAACGAATTAAATCTGAACTTTTTAGCTGATTATTTATAAATAGTCCGATAAACAAATTGCTCTAACAGTTCTTATCACATAGTTTTGGCGGGAATTCGATAAAAGTCAAATTCAAAATTACTGCCCAAAACATTTGATATGAAAAGAATCATTACTATTTTATTACTGTTTATATCGTTACAATTATCTGCCCAATGCTGGCAAAGTATTAGTGCCGGAGAGTATCACTCTCTAGCCATAAAAAATGACGGAACACTTTGGGCTTGGGGTAGAAATGTATTGTACCAATTAGGCGATGGCACTGATGTAACTAAGAACATTCCAACACAAATAGGAACAGCAAATAATTGGGTTAAAGTACATGCCGGTTATTCTTCTTCATACGGCATAAAAGCTGATGGAACGCTTTGGGTTTGGGGTAGTAATGCTGCTGAAAAATTAGGTACCGGAAATGCAAATTATGTTATAGCTACTCCTACTCAATTAGGTTCTGATACCAATTGGCTAAGCGTGAGTGATGGATGGAATCATACCATAGCTTTAAAAACAAATGGGACTCTATGGGCTTGGGGTAAAAATGAATTCGGACAATTGGGAGATAACACAACAGTTAATAAAACTACCCCAACTCAAATCGGCACTGCTACAAATTGGCAAACTATAGCAACAGGAATAAATCATTCCCTTGCCATTAAGTCTGACGGAACTTTATGGTTTTGGGGCTCGAGGTTTAATATATATGGAACTTCAACTCAAAACAATATTCCCATTCAAATTGGAACAGATACCAATTGGTTAAAATTGGCCGGAGGTCAACACCATTGTGCTGCTATAAAGACCGACGGAACACTTTGGACTTGGGGTGAAAATTCAACCGGACAACTTGGCGATGGAACAACTATTTATAGAACAACTCCTATTCAGGTTGGAACTGCAGCGGATTGGTTAGATGTGTCAGCCGGTACTCGTTATACAATTGCTACCAAAAATAATCTTTCCTTATGGAGTTGGGGTTATAATTATTCTGGGCAGTTAGGTCTTGGAACATCCGGGAATACTTCTGATGTATATGTCCCAACGCAAGTGGGCACTTCTCTGGATTCTAACAAAATTTCGGCAGGAGGTTATCACGCCTTGGTAAAAAACAGTGATGGCTTTATTCGAGGAACAGGAAGCAATGTCGTAGGTCAGATAGGCGATGGTACTTTTGTTCAAAAAAACACTTTTACTTACATTTCTTGTTATCCTTCAGCACTTTCTAATGAAGATTTTGCCTTAAACGGATTAAAAGTATTTCCAAATCCTGTAAACAATAAATTAAACTTTTCGCTTGAAAAGGAAATTACAACTGTTTCTATTTACAATTTATTAGGACAAGAAATTTTATCAAAATCTCTAAGCAACAACGAAACTTCGATAGACGTTTCCAATTTGTCTGCCGGAACTTATTTGGTAAGAGTAACTTCAGATAACGAAATAAAAACATTGAAAATTATAAAGGAATAATCCACAGTACTAATCTATTTTTATAAAAATTAAAGATGAAAAAAATTATTTTGCTGGCTTGTATCGCTTTTACAGTGAATAGTCAGGCACAGTTGTTAAACAAATTAAACAAAGCAAAAAACCAAGCTTCTCAAGCTTCAGAAGTGGTGGAAAAAGCTAGTGAAGCCACCAAAGGCGGAAAAAAGAAAAAAGGCGGCGGCGGTTTCCCGACAGGTTTAAAATTAGACTGGACGCAGTTCAAGCAAACACCGGCTGTAACTATGAGCTCACTTCTTTACGGAACGACGGCAGGTACAATTAACAGTTATACAGCGACTTTCATTCCTAACAAAACGGTTGATGGAAAAACAGTTCATCATTTTGAGAATCAGTCAGAGTATTTGAGAATCAAGGTGTTCAAAGACAACCAATACATGAATTATTTTGAATATTCCGGGAATCAAGTATTTGATGATGGTAAAAAGACCAAGTTCAATGAGCCGACCAGTCGTTACCAACGTGATGGCGAATGGGTAGGCCATTCGGAATCTTTTATAACAGATTGGGGGCCGGGGAATTACCGATTGGATTTTTATGCCGGTGACAAAATGTTTTATTCCTTTGACTTTGAATTGGTAAAATTAACCAATAATGATGCTTATGCGGCGATGAATGAAATGTATGTGGTTCGTGGCCCTTGGAATAACTTTGCCTATTTAAATCATGCCGATAGCGGAAATCTTCTTTTTGGATTTTACCTTACGCATGAAGAATTTATGCCAAATCCATCCAATAGCAGAAAAACTAATAAAAGTGTAAAATGGTCGGTAAATATGTTCAAAGACAACAAATTGTACGCACAACATTACGGTAACGGACCAAACACTGCTCAAGTAGAACAGGCCAAATGGAACGATAATCAATGTGCGTTCAAATTAGTAAACAAACCGGGTGAAATTAAATTTGCCGATTTAACGGATGGTAGTTACAGAATCGAATTGACTGTTGAAGGAGAAGCCAAACCAAGAATTTACAAATTCACGGTTAAAGACAAAAAAATAGTATTGATTCCTGAACAAGACCGATCTAAAAATACTGATCCAACCCGATTAATAGAAGGATGGAACGATTATTTCTGGTTGAAATTGGAAAAATAATTTCAACCTTAAAAACCATTTTTTGTTGGCAAATGCCATGCTAACTTTCCCAAAAGTCCCTTTTGTAATCTTTTGACAGGAATAGAGTTTTATGTTTCCAACCCTTTTTATTTTGATTGGATGGAAAGCTCAATCGTATTGCCTAAGATTGCTTTAGGGACTATTCAATTAAAACTTAATTAAAACTACATGAAAAAACTTTACTTGCTCGGATTGATATTGTTCAGCTTTATTTCTTTCGGACAAAATTACAATTACACTATTTATAATACCTCTAACTCAGGAATTGGAAGTGATTACGTTGGAGATATAAAAACAGATGCCAACGGGTTACTGTGGATTTCCTCCTTTAGCGGCGTTTCAACTTTTAACGGTACTACTTTTACCAAATACAATACAGGAAACTCGGGTATTGCCTCTAATGCTATCCTCGAAATCGAAATTGATGGTTTGGGGAGAAAATGGATGGCTTCTCAAAACAATGGAATCATCTTATTAAACGGAACCACTTGGACCAATTATACCAGCTCCAATTCTGGACTTCCTAACAACGCGATTGTTTGTATCGATGTCGACAGCAATAACAATCTTTGGGTAGTAACAACTTCCGGTCTTACCAGATTCAATGGGACTACTTGGACGACTTATAACGCATTGACTAATATTAACTCCATCGAGATTGATTATGCTAATGGCATTTGGGTAACCAATAACGGCAATTTGTACAAATTCAACGGCACCGATTACAATTTCATTGCCCAAGGCACAGATAAATTATTAAAAGCCTATGGTGATCTGATTTACGTTGCTGGCTTTGATAGTTTCTTGACCTATACTATTGACGGAACTTTTTTTAGCAACTACTACCAAAGTAATTCGTGTTTGGCAGGCTATCAATTGAATGCCTTAGATGTAGATAGTAACAATAAGGTATGGATTGCCTTTAATGGAGAAGGTATCCAAAATTTCACCAACTGTGTTACCTATAACACTTCAAATTCCGGGTTGCCTGATAATTATTTTAGCGCACTCAAAACACAATCTTCCGGGGTTATTTGGGCAGGAACTTTGCAATTGGGTTTGGTGAAAATGACACCAAGTGCTACCACTTGTAATCCTCCAACTAATTTAGCAGTGTCCAATATAACGTCTACTACTTGTCAATTAACTTGGACAGCTCCGGCATCAGTCCCTGGTTCAGGATACGAAATATATATTGCAACAACTACTGTTGCCCCGACAACCAACACAACACCAACCTTAACAAGTACTGCTACCAGTGTGAGTGTTACTAACGGATTAACCGCAGGAACAACTTATTATTACTGGGTTCGTTCCAATTGTGGTTCCGAAAAGAGTACATGGACCTCAGGAGGAAGTTTTACTACAGCTGCTTTATCCGGATGTACTACGGCTACTTACGGTCAATGGCCGGCGGCAACTTATACCCCGTCATGTTCAGGAAGCGCAGAGCAAATCGTAAATAATGCTTACGCCGGTGAATATTCAAAAGTAAATATATTGTCAAATACACAGTATACCTTTTCAAGCTCAGTCGCTACGGATTTTGTTACCATTACCAATGAAGCCGGCGATATTGTTTTAGCAAGCGGATTATCCCCGTTAAGTTGGGCATCTGCTTCAAATGCCGGAGTAATGCGTTATTATTTTCATACCGATGCTAATTGTGGCGCTCAAAACACCAATAGAATCAGGTATATTCAATGTGGAACTCCTGTAAGTTGCGGATTACCATCCGGCTTAACGGTTTCTAATATTACTTCAAATTCATGCCGTTTGTTTTGGGTTGCCCCAACTCCTGCGGCCAATTCATACGATATTTATTTGAGCACCAATAATACTGCTCCATTAACTACCACTAATGCTACCCTAACCAGCGTGGCTAATCTTGTGGGCGCTTTAAACGGACTAACTGCTGCCACTACCTATTATTACTGGATACGTTCCAATTGTAATGGAAACAAAAGTGCTTGGGTGTCAGGAGGAAGTTTTACGACGATTGCGGCATTAACATGTAATGGTGCCATTTATGGATTGTATCCTAATACTACTTTTACCCCTTCATGTACAGGAAACGCCGAACAAATTGTTGCAGACGCATGGGCTGGAGAATATACTAATGTTAATGTGCTTTCAAATAGGCAGTATACTTTTACCAGTTCTATTGCAACCGATTTTATAACCATTACCAATGCCACCGGAACTTCGGTCTTGGCAAGTGGATTAACTCCTTTAGTTTGGAATTCAAATACTACCTCTGGTGTTATTAGATATCATTTCAGTACCAATGCCAATTGCGGTACTCAAAATACATCCAGAATCCGTTCAATAACTTGTGCCAATACATCGTCTTGTAATCCTCCGTCTAATTTTTCGACTACTAATATTACCTCGACTACAGCTACTTTGAATTGGACTGCTGCAACACCTGCTCCGAACACTTACCTGTATTTGTATAATACTACACCTACTATTGGCGGAACAGACGGTAGTACAGTTGCTACTTCAGCAAATTTAACCGGTTTATTACCGAATACAGATTACCATTGGTGGGTTGCCTCAGTTTGTGGTAACACTCAAACGGAATGGGTTTACGGAGGTTTTTTCGTGACGGCAGCGACTACTTGTTTTTCCCAACTTAGCTGTGCTGCTTTGGGAGCTACAGCCATCAAATCGGATGGTTCATTGTGGGCTTGGGGTTCCAGTGTAAACGGTTCAATTGGAGATGGAACCAACACCAGCCGAAATTACCCGGTACAAATTGGAAATGAAAATACTTGGCAAAATGTTTCAGAAACTGCTTTTACGGGTATGGCTATTAAAAATGATGGTTCCCTTTGGGGTTGGGGACAAAATATTGGAAACATCAACTCTACGTCAGGAAGTTCTGTGTTGGCTCCTATTCGAGTAGGAACTGATAATAATTGGCAAGCTGTTTCGGCAGGTACTGGACATACTGCGGCTATAAAAACCAATGGAACGCTATGGACTTGGGGTTCAAATGGCTATGGACAACTCGGATTATCCACGAGTTTGAATTACTTTGAACCAACCCAAGTTGGAACCGATACTTGGGCGTATGTTTCTGCAGGATATGATTATACTTTAGCAGTTAAATCAAATGGTACGCTTTGGGCTTGGGGTTACAACAATAAAGGTCAGTTAGGTAACGGAAATTTGAGCAACAGCAATGCGCCGGTACAAATCGGCACTGCAACCAATTGGTCAAAAGTATATGCAGGAAACGGGAGTTCATATGCCCTAAAAACGGATGGTACACTTTGGGCTTGGGGGGATAACCAGTATAGCCAGTTAGGTGACGGAACGGCCACCGATAGAACTACACCTGTGCAAATTGGAACAGCAAACGACTGGCAACACATTGGCGTAGGTGGTGCTCATGCTGTGGGTAAAAAAAATAACGGTACTATTTGGGCTTGGGGAATTAATAGTTACTCTCAATTGGGGAATGGCACTACAGTAAGTAGTAGTGTTCCGGTACAAATAGGGACAGCCACTAATTGGTTAACTATTGACGCGGGTGTTTCAACAACATCTGCCATCAAGACTGATGGTACAATGTATGTTTGGGGACGCAATAATTTAGGCCAATTGGGCGATGGAACCAACACACTACGCAGTGTGCCAACAGCCATCAACTGTCCGACATCTAATTTGGGAATGGATGATGTTACCCTTTTAGAAAATGAAATAAAAGTGTATCCTAACCCAACTAATGAGGTATTAACAGTTTCAGCTGAGCATGAAATTATATCGCTGGCTGTTTACAATTTACTTGGTCAAGAAGTGATGATAAAATCGATCAACACGAATTATACAACAATTAATGTTTCTGAACTACCTGCGGGAACCTACTTGGTAAAAGTGAATATGGGTACTGCCTTTAGAACAATAAAAGTAGTTAAACAATAGTTTATACACTCTGAATGCCAATTCCAAATTCGAAATGAGTTTAGGGATTCTTATTATTAACTGAAAAAATTAAATCACTTTATAATTTATTATCAATAAATATTTGTTTTTAATTTCTTTAAAAAAAACCTTATTACTAATGTTATGAAAAAGTTTAGCTTACTATTGTTAATCACATTCAACATTATCAATGCTCAAGAAGCTAAGTTGTATTATACAGATTATAATAGGACGATACATTCTTTCTCTTTTTTAGGAGCCAATGACAATGTAGTTAAAACGTCATTTAATACTCCGGCCGGAGTGTCTTTTTATAATCAAAAATTGTACGTTTCAGATGAAAATTCGGTGAATAGAAATTACAGATTTGAACCGGACGGAAGTTTGCCTGAAATTGTTCATGACCAACTGGATGGGTTAATTCAACCCAAAAGTGTTTTTGGGTTTAATAACCAATTGTATTTTTTAGATCAAAATTCCATCAGAAAATCCAATCTTGATGGGAGTAATGTAGTTGTCTTAATCAATAATATTTCCTCATCGGCAACTAAACTTGTAGTCGCCAATAATTCGATTTACTGGGTCGATTCTCAAACCCTTAATTCCGCCAATCTGGATGGAACCAATCAACAAGTGCTAACAGATGAAGGTTCTGATTTTAGAGGGTTATGGGTTGAAAACGGTTTTATTTATTGGAGTGTAAATAATACCGGAGCTCGAGTAATCAAGAGAGCGCTTTTAAACTTAACGTCGGAAACGATTCTGATTAGCTCAGCAGTATCACCTACCGGTTTGTCTATATTGAATGATTTAACTGTATTTGAGAATAAAATTTATTGGACAGATACAGGGTTAGATAAAATAATGAGAAGTAATTTAGACGGTACCAATATCCAAACGTTATATACAATTTCCGGATTGGCAAACCCTAAGGGAATTGCAGGAAATAATGGTTATATATATTGGTCTGATACTTATACGACTAACAATAAAGTTCACAGAATTTCAACCACATCAACCAACTATCAAGTCATTGTTGGAGACCAATTCAATAATGTTAGTGCGGTCGATGTGAGTTCAGGAGAATTGTTTTTCTCATCAAATTATTTGAAAAAGTCAAATTTATCATCCGGTGTTTCTTCTACTTTGTCCTCTAATGTAGGAGCCATTATCAATGACTTGGAAGTGACTAAATTGAATGAGGTTTATTTTTTGATTAATAATGCTACTATAAGAAAGTCATCAACAACTAATTATAGTCCTTCAACCATCATAAATGCCTCCGGTAATGAATACAGTATTAATTCTTTTGCTATAAAGGGAGATTTTATTTATTGGATTGAGAATGGATTAAATACAACCGTTGGTAAAGTATACAGATCTACATTAAGCGGACAAAATATAACGCTTCTCTATACTGCCAATAGTTTGTTGTCTAATATGAATATTAAAAATGACAATCTATATTGGTCTGTTTTAAATACAATTAGTAGATCTAATTTAACGGGGACTAATGTTCAAACAATTCACACCAATACAGAAGGTGATATTTCTTCCTTTACCATCAATTGTGATAAGATTTACTACTCATTAAGCCGTTACAATTTTACTTATGGATTAATTTCAATCAATATAGACGGAACTAATCCGCAGTTAGTAAAAAACACGCCAACGGTATTAACTTCTATGGTAGCGTATGATCCTCAAAATATTCAAATAGCTTGTCAAGACAGACAAGTTTTGCCCAATGGTGCTAATCAGTATATTTTACCAAATTATACTCAAGAGTTTTCATTGTTGAACGCCAATTGTTTGACCGATATTACAATTACTCAAAACCCTGTTCCAGGAACTGCAATTACTCAAAACACAAGTGTATTAGTTACCGTTTTAGATGAAGAAGGTTTTCAGATAACAGAATGCGAATTTAATGCGGTCTTAAACAGTCTTTCGTTGGATCAAAATAATGCAATTAAAGAATTTGAAATTAGCCCTAATCCTTCAACAGATAGGATAACCATAACGAGTGAATTTGAATTCAATACCATTAATTTATACGACCTATCCGGTAAAAAGATCAAAACAATTTACATAGATGAGAGTAACACTTACACTTTAAATGTTGATTCCTTAACCAGTGGCGTTTATTTGGTTGAAGTAAAAGGGCTCGAAACGGTGAGTCGCAAAAAAATGATAAAATATTAATGGCTATTTTAAACAAAATTTACCAATCCCAAATTCCAAAAGAGTTTGGGATTTTTTTGTTTATTTGTGTTGCATTAAAAACTATTAAGAAGTTGTCCCGCACCTTTTGGTAACGCCCAAAATTAACTATGAAGAAAAACAAGAAGCAAGCCGCTATAGGATTTATTTTTATAACCATGCTTATCGACATTACCGGTTGGGGCATTATCATTCCGGTAATTCCAAAGTTGATAGCCGAATTGATTCACGGAGATATTAGCGAAGCAGCCAAATACGGTGGATGGTTAACCTTTGCCTATGCGATAACACAATTTGTTTGCGCTCCTTTGATAGGTAACTTGAGCGACAAATACGGACGCCGACCGATTATCCTGATTTCACTCTTTGCCTTTGCGCTGGATTATTTGCTCTTGGCTTTTTCCCCAACCATTGTATGGCTCTTTGTGGGTCGAATCATAGCCGGTTTAACCGGAGCCAGTATTACCACAGCTTCCGCTTATATAGCCGATGTCAGTACTCCGGAAAACAGAGCCAAAAATTTCGGAATGATAGGCGCAGCCTTTGGATTGGGCTTTATCATTGGTCCGGTGCTTGGCGGTTTGTTAGGACAATACGGTTCCCGAGTGCCGTTTTATGCCGCAGCCGTTTTGTGTTTGCTGAACTTTTTATACGGCTATTTCATCTTGCCCGAATCGTTGTCCAAAGAAAACCGTCGTGCCTTTGAGTGGAAAAGAGCCAATCCGATTGGCGCCTTGCTGAATTTAAAAAAGTATCCTTCCTTAATCGGACTCATTTTAGCTATTTTCTTATTGTATGTCGGCTCCCATGCCGTACACAGCAATTGGAGTTTCTTTACCATGTACCGCTTTGGTTGGGATGAAAAAATGGTAGGGATTTCACTGGGTGTAGTCGGCCTTCTTGTTGGTCTCGTACAAGGTGGCTTGGTCCGTTTTACGAGTCCGCGTTTAGGCAACCAAAAAAGTATTTACTTAGGCTTGTCGTTGTACACTATCGGAATGTTGTTGTTTGCTTTTGCTACACAAAGCTGGATGATGTTTGCCTTTTTAGTGCCGTATTGTTTGGGCGGTATTGCCGGTCCGGCTTTACAATCGGAAGTTTCCGGAAAAGTACCTGCTAATGAGCAAGGAGAAATTCAAGGGACATTGGCGAGTTTGATGAGTGCCTCAGCCATTATCGGTCCGCCTATGATGACGAATACTTTTTACTTCTTTACTCACGATGAAGCACCGTTTCCGTTGCCCGGAGCGCCTTTTATTTTGGGAGGATTTTTGATGTTATTGAGTACTGTTTTGGCGTATTATTCGATGAAGAAACACTTTACTTCAGGTACAGGCAGTGATTATAGTAATCAATAATCGCTTTCCCTTCTAATAAAACATCAGCACCTATAATGCCGTGAACGGGTTTGGCTTTGTATTGTTGTAAAGCCTGATTCACATGAGTCATATCGAAGATGATTAAGTGAAAACCATCCGTTTTCCATCGCCCTATTTTCAAATCATTGTTTTTCGCCAATTGCGTAAACATCCCTGTAGCACCGGCACCAGCGGCTTTGGTTTTCGATTTTCCGGCCGTAAGATTAAAAAAATCTACATTGTCAAAACCCACACAACTGTTAGAAGCACCGGTATCTAAAATAAAATTACCGGTAACGCCGTTAATGCTCGCTTTAATCAGTAAATGTTGTGTTTTTGAAACTTTAAAATGGATCTTTTTGTACTTTTCTTTCTTCAGCACTTCCTGCAAGTCTTTCATAGCTTTGAATTGGTTTCCAAAAGTAATCTAAATTCCATTATGCTGGAAAATTCTCTGTAAACTTAGTACCTTAGCACCTCAGAATCTTAGCGCCTTTAATTCCAATGATTTTAACTGATACCCACACGCATTTGTATTCCGAAGAGTTTGAAAACGATCGAACCGAAATGATCCAAAGAGCTATTGATGCCGGAGTTTCTCGTTTTTTTGTTCCTTCGATTGATTCGACCTATACCCAAAAAATGTACGAGTTGGAAGCGCAGTTTCCACAAAACATTTTTTTAATGATGGGATTGCATCCGTGTTATGTGAAACCGGATTCTTATTTAGCAGAATTAGCACATGTTGAAACCGAATTGGCCAAAAGGAAGTTTCAAGCCATAGGCGAAATCGGAATCGATTTGTATTGGGATAAAACCACTTTAGCCATTCAGCAGGAAGCCTTCCGCCGTCAGATTCAATGGGCTAAAAAGTATCAGTTGGCCATAAACATCCATTGCCGAGACGCTTTTGACGAAGTTTTTGAAGTGCTGGAAAGCGAGCAGTCAGAAGATTTGTTTGGCATCTTTCATTGTTTTACCGGCGATTTTGAACAAGCCCAACGTGCCATTAACTTGAACATGAAATTGGGGATAGGTGGAGTGGCTACGTTTAAAAACGGGAAGATTGATCAGTTTTTAAAAGAAATCGATTTGCAACATATTGTATTGGAAACCGATTCGCCGTATTTGGCACCGGTACCACATCGTGGTAAGCGAAACGAAAGCAGTTATACTTTGCTGGTAGCTCAAAAATTAGCTCAAATTTACGAGCTTCCGGTAGCCGAAATTGCACGAATTACCACAGAAAATGCCAAAGCCATATTCGGGATTTAATCATTTTATAACGGGCATTTGAGATTTTTTTTGTTCATTTGTTCTACAAACAAGCCTATACGAACATGTCAAAGTTTGATGCTATCCGACCTTATTATGATGCTGAGGTAAACCAAGCCATTTTATCAGCGATAAATCATCCGATGATGAAGGCATTGATGAATTTTGCCTACGAAAATGAAGACGATTCGGTTTGGAAAGAACAGTTGAAGCGCACGCATTCCATTCGTGATTTTCAAATTAATTTCGCCTACAAGGCTGTTAAGAAAGTTTTGGAGAAAAGCTCGGACGGACTTTCTACTTCGGGTTTTGAAAAATTAGAACCCAATACCTCGTATTTGTTCATTTCCAACCACCGCGATATTATTTTAGATACGTCTTTACTGAACGTTTGTTTACACGAACACGGTTTGGTCATGACTGCCTCAGCTATTGGGGACAATTTAGTCAAAAAGGATTTTTTAAAAACCTTATCTAAGCTCAATCGTAATTTTTTAGTGCAACGTGGTTTGCCACCCAGAGAATTGTTGGAAAGTTCCAAATTAATGTCGGAATACATCGGTCAGTTGCTACTGCGCGAAAACCGTTCGGTGTGGATTGCCCAACGTGAAGGCCGAACCAAAGACGGGAATGATGCGACGCATAGCGGTGTTTTAAAAATGTTGGCGATGGCATCCGATGAAGCTAATATGCTTGATTATTTCAAGAAGCTAAAAATTGTTCCGGTGTCCATATCTTATGAATATGATCCGACCGATGCCTTAAAAATGCCGCAACTAATGGCTGAAGCCAATGCGGAAAAATACATCAAAGACAAAAACGAAGATTTTATCACGCTGTTAAGCGGCATTATCGGGCAAAAGAAACGCATACACATACACGTAGGAGAAGTGTTATCGAGTGAAATCGATGCAATCGCGCGTGAATTCGACAATAGTAATAAGCAAATTCAGGCGTTGGCTCAAGTTATAGATGATGCCATTTTGCAGACCTACAAACTATGGCCTACCAATTATATTGCCTACGATTTGCTGTTTAAAACCGAACAGTTCAAGGCGTTTTACACCGAAAACGAAAAATCGCTTTTTGAAAGACGTTTGGAAATGCGCATAGATGAAACCAATCCGCAAATGGTAGAAGGATTTTTAGCCATGTATGCCAATCCGGTAGTCAATAAAATGAAGTATGAAAACGCAGGCTAAACCCAATATTTTACTCATATACACCGGTGGTACTATCGGGATGATGAAAGACTTTGAGACCGGAGCGCTCAAGGCTTTCAACTTCAAAAAATTGCTGCAAAAAATCCCCGAACTCAAACAGTTGGATTGCGAAATAGAAACCATTTCCTTTATTAAGCCTATAGATTCGTCTAATATGAGTCCGGACAAATGGGTTCAAATCGCTTCCATCATCGAAGAAAAATACAACGATTTCGACGGTTTTGTCATTCTGCACGGTTCCGATACGATGTCGTATTCCGCTTCTGCCATGAGTTTTATGCTCGAGAATTTAGCCAAGCCGGTGGTCTTTACCGGTTCTCAATTGCCTATAGGCGATTTGCGGACCGACGCCAAAGAAAACTTGATTACCGCCATTCAAATTGCGTCTTTACAACAAAAAGGCAAACCGGTGATTCAAGAAGTTTGTTTGTATTTTGAATACAAACTCTACCGCGGCAACCGAACCACTAAAATAAGCGCCGAACATTTCAATGCTTTCACCTCACCGAATTATCCGCCTTTGGCTGAGTCCGGTGTGCATTTGAATGTGAATCCGAATGTAATTTTAGCCAAGCAATCCAACAAAAAGTTAGTAGTTCATAAAACATTAAACGACGATGTGGTCATTATAAAAATGTTCCCAGGGATTAACGAAAATGTCTTGTCGGCGATTGTGGCAACACCAAACTTAAAAGGAATCGTTTTAGAAACGTATGGTTCCGGCAACGCACCAACTGAAGATTGGTTTATACAAATTCTGAAGAAAGCCATTAAGCAAGGATTACATGTGGTTAATGTTACCCAATGTTCCGGAGGAAGTGTCAATATGGGACAATATGAAACCAGCACCCAACTCAAAAAAATAGGCATTATTTCGGGGAAAGACATTACAACAGAAGCTGCCGTAACCAAATTGATGTACTTATTGGGCCAAAATGTTTCTCCTGCCGTTTTCAAGACCATATTTGAGACGGCTTTGCGTGGCGAAATGCAATAAGATTTTGGCAACACGCTTTTATAAATCATTTTTTTTGTTGTTCTTTGCACCACAAATTAGAGAGGTGTCCGAGTGGTTGAAGGAGCAAGCCTGGAAAGTTTGTATGTGGGTAACTGCATCGAGGGTTCGAATCCCTTCCTCTCTGCGATGAAAACCGAAGCGAAAGCTTCGGTTTTCTTTTTACAGAAAAAAATGGAAAGTTCACTTTCTAATTTTTTTCTGTAAAAAGAAAACAGCCATTGCAAATGGCTTGGTTTTCAACGACAGTTTCCCCATTGCGGATCAGCGGAGGTAATCCCTTTACTTTCTAATTTTTTTCTGTAAAAAGAAAACAGCCATTGCAAATGGCTTAGTTTTCAACGACAGTTTCCCCATTGCGGATCAGCGGAGGTAATCCCGTTCACTTTCTAATTTTTTTCTGTAAAAAGAAAACAGCCATTGCAAATGGCTTGGTTTTCAACGACAGTTTACATCTTAATCAGATTGTTTATTCCATCGAAATGCCGTACATTCGCTAAACTTTAGTTCAAGTTATGAGAATCAAAATCCTTTTACTATTCTTGATTTCCACGGTCACTGTGTTGGCTCAGAATGTGGAAACCGATTTTGATGCCCCCGATTCGCTCTTTAGAGAAGATCAATTTTATTTCAATATAACTTACAATACTTTGCAAAAGAGACCTGACGGTTTAAAGCAAAACAAGTTTTCCCCCGGATTTGCTGTTGGGTTTTTAAGAGACATGCCGGTTAATTCTTCCAGAACTTTTGCTGTGGCAGCCGGACTTGGATATGCTGTTGCGGTTTACAATCATAATTTGGGAATTTTTGAAAATAGCAGTACAACTACTTACCAGATTTTAAATGCTGATGGGGTTTCGGTTTCTAAAGACAAACTTTCTTTGCATTATCTCGAATTGCCTTTAGAGCTGCGTTGGCGTAATGCCACACCGGATAATCACCGATTTTGGCGGGTTCATTTAGGAGTTAAGTTAAGTTATTTGTTTGCCAGTCAGTACAAGTTGGTATCCACAGAAGGCAATTTAACCAATAGTAATTTAAAAGATTTACAAGATTTTCATTACGGCTTGTACTTAAGTACCGGATGGAACACTTGGAATATTTATGCCTATTACGGCTTTAATCCCATTTTTACTTCTGAAGCTAAAATAGATGGTCAGTCTATCGATATGAACACCGCTAAATTTGGCTTGATGTTTTACATCTTATAACCAGTAATACAACAATATCGCTTGTGGTATAATGCCACACAAAAAACCAATCAGCAATTCTTTGTTGGTATGCGCTTTCATTACCAAACGTGATGAAGCAACTAAACCGTTGAGCACTACCAAAAAAGCGACTAAGCTCACAGTGTTCAGTTCGTTTTTCAAGCTCAATCCAATTACAAAAACAGTCAGTGCACTAATACCAATCATGTGAATGGAAGCTTTGATTTTAGCATACAACAACAAAAAGGCCAGAGCGGCGCTGACAATTCCTCCCAAAAAGAAATAATGTAGCGAAGGAAATAAATCAGCTGTAATGCTTTTTTGGATTAATACCGATAACAAGCAGATGTGTAACACCAACGGGATTTTTCTGTGTGACAAATCCGAGAGCATAATGCTGTCAATTCTGCCAAAGGTTCGCAATAGGTAAAAAAAGGCGATAGGCAGGAAGAAGGTGATAATAATAACCTGTAAAAACAAGACCATGTATTGCCCGAAAGTCATGTAACGGGAGTCGAGCCAAACATAAAAAAGGGTTCCCAATAGCGGAACAAAAATAGGGTGTAAGGCGTACGAGAAAAACGGCAGGAATTTTTTCAAAAGTGATTTGGTTTAAATCTTTTTTCTCATTCTAGCCACCGGAATGTCCAGTAACTCACGGTATTTGGCAATCGTTCTTCGGGCAATAGGATAGCCTTTTTCTTTTAAGATTTCCGCCAATTGATCGTCCGGTAGCGGTTTGGTTTTATCTTCTTCTTCGATTACCGTTTTCAGTATTTTTTTGATTTCCAAAGTCGATACATCTTCGCCTTGGTCGTTTTTCATCGCTTCCGAGAAAAATTCTTTAATCAGTTTAGTGCCGTAAGGCGTATCCACATATTTGCTGTTGGCTACACGGGAAACAGTAGAAATATCTAAACCAACCATATCGGCAATATCCTTTAAAATCATTGGTTTGAGTTTGGTTTCTTCGCCATCGAGAAAATACTCTTTTTGGAAATGCATAATAGCATTCATCGTTACGTAAAGCGTTTCCTGGCGTTGTCTGATAGCGTCAATAAACCATTTGGCCGAATCTAATTTTTGTTTGATGAACTGCACCGCATCTTTCTGTTGGTGCGATTTGTCGCGAGAATCTTTATACGTTTGCAACATTTCCTGATAATCTTTAGAAATATGCAAGGTTGGTGCATTTCTGCCATTGAGCGTCAACTCCAACTCACCATCTACAATTCTGATGGTAAAATCGGGCACAATCTGCTCGATAACTCGGCTACTACTGTCAAACGAACCGCCCGGTTTAGGGTTTAGTTTTTCGATTTCCTCGATGGCTTTTTTCAGGCGATCTTGGGTAATCTCGTACTTCTGTAGTAGTTTTTCGTAGTGTTTTTTGGTAAAAGCATCAAACTGATTTTCGATGATGTTGATAGCCAATTCAACGGATTCAGTAGGTGTTTTGTGCTTCAACTGCAATAACAAACATTCTTGTAAGTCGCGCGCACCAACGCCTGCAGGTTCTAACTCGTGGACAATGTGTAATATCTTTTCCACCGTTTTTTCATCGGTATAGATGCCTTGGGTGAAAGCCATATCATCCACCATATCCGAAATGCTTCTTCGTAAATAACCGTCATCGTCTATACTGCCCACCAAAAACTCAGCAATCTCACGTTGCTCATCGGTTAAAATAAAAGTATTCAATTGATTAATCAAATCCTGATGAAAGCTCACCGGCGCGGCAAACGGCATTTCGCGGTCGTCATCGTCGTCGCTGTAATTGTTGGCCTGTAGTTTGTATTCGGGTGTTTCGTCGTCGCTTAAGTACTCGTCGATATTAATTTCATCAGTGTCGATGTTTTCGTTATCGTCGAACTCATCGTACTCGTCATTGTTGTCAAATTCGTCTTTCTCATACAATTCCTCTTCTTCTTTTCCGCTTTCCAGTGCAGGATTCTCTACCAATTCCTCTTTCAGCCTTTGTTCAAAGGCTTGCGTAGGCAACTGAATTAACTTCATCAACTGGATTTGCTGAGGCGATAATTTTTGGGTGAGTTTAAGATTTAGAAATTGTTTTAACATAAAAAAGGTGCTGAGTAACTAAGGCACTGAGGCACTGAGTTTCCTCGTATTGATTAATATTTTATACCTTAGAACCTCAGTGCCTTAGCACCTTAGTCCCTTTTATTAAAATTCTGCATTTTGCGGTGTTCTCGGGAACGGAATTACATCTCTGATGTTGGTCATACCGGTTACAAAAAGCACCAAACGTTCAAAGCCTAATCCGAAGCCGGAGTGAACGGCCGAACCAAATCGGCGGGTGTCTAAATACCACCATAATTCCTCTTCATCAATACCGATGGCTTTCATTTTTTCTACCAAAACATCGTAACGCTCTTCTCTTTGAGAACCGCCCACGATTTCTCCGATACCCGGGAACAAGATGTCCATGGCGCGAACGGTTTCTCTGCCCGGTTCAGTGTTGTCATTCAAACGCATGTAGAACGCTTTAATCTTGGCCGGATAATCAAACAAAATTACCGGACATTTGAAGTGTTTTTCTACTAAGAAACGTTCGTGTTCACTTTGTAAATCGGCACCCCATTCTTCAATAAGGTATTGGAATTTTTTCTTTTTATTCGGAGTGGAATCTCTTAAAATATCGATGGCCTCAGTGTAAGAAACACGTTTGAAATCGTTGTTCAACACGAAGTTCAATTTCTCTAACAAGGCCATTTCGCTGCGTTCCGCTTGAGGCTTTTGTTTTTCTTCGTCTAATAATCGGCCTTCTAAGAATTTCAAATCGTCTCCGCAACGGTCAACAGCATATTGGATGACAAATTTGATAAAGTCTTCTGCCAAATCCATGTTGTCAATCAAATCGTTGAACGCTACTTCCGGCTCAATCATCCAAAATTCAGCCAAGTGACGAGAAGTATTCGAGTTTTCCGCGCGGAACGTTGGACCAAAAGTATAAATCTGACCCAAAGCCATAGCGAAGGTTTCACCTTCTAACTGTCCGGAAACGGTTAAATTGGTATGTTTTCCAAAGAAATCTTTTTTGTAATCGATGTTACCTTCTTCGTTTTTAGGCAAATTATCCAAAGGCAAAGAAGTCACTTGGAACATTTCGCCCGCACCTTCAGCATCGGCTCCGGTGATAATCGGCGTGTTCACGTACACAAAACCTCTGTCTTGAAAATACGTATGAACCGCATGGGCCAATACTGAACGCACTCTCATGATGGCTCCGAACGCATTGGTACGCACACGCAAATGCGCATTTTCTCTCAAGAATTCCAAAGAGTGTTTCTTAGGTTGCATTGGGAATTTCTCCGCATCGCAATCGCCCAAAATTTCCAATTGGGAAACCTGGATTTCATATTTTTGACCGGCACCTTGACTTTCTACCAATTGTCCGGTTAAAGCCACGGCAGTTCCGGTGTTGATTCTTTTTAAAGTAGCTTCAGGTGTGTTTTCAAAATCAACTACACACTGTAAGTTATGAATGGTTGAACCATCGTTCAAAGCAATAAACTGATTGTTTCTAAAAGTTCTTACCCAACCTTTAACGGTTACCTCATAATTCGTTTTCTCGCTGCTCAGTAAGTCTTTTACTTTTGAATGTCTCATTTTAAATAAGGATTTTAAAATTTAGGATTTAGGATTAACCTCCAGAAATCTTAACGCAAAGATAAATTATTTATTGTTTTTTTCTAATGCCTCTATCTCTTCATCAGTGTGTTCTAAGATATCGATGGTTGGCTCAGGCAATTCTTGTTGGTTAGCCAATGTTTTGTTTAGCGAAAGTACCAAAGAAGGCAATAGTACCAAATTAGAAAGCATCCCGAAAGAAAGCGTCAAAGCGACCAATCCGCCCAAAGCTACTGTGCCGCCAAAGCTCGATAACATGAAAACCGAGAATCCGAAAAACAATACGATTGACGTGTAAAACATACTGATTCCGGCATCATCAAAGGTAGCAAAAACCGATTTCTTGATTTTCCAATCGTTGCGCGACAACTCCAATCGGTATTGGGCCAAAAAGCGCAAGGTGTCGTCGACCGACATTCCGAAAGCAATCCCGAAAACTAACAATGTAGAAGGCTTTAACGGAATGCCCAAAAAGCCCATCAAACCGGCGGTCATGATAAGTGGTAACAAATTCGGGATGATAGAAACCAACACCATTTTGAAGGAACGAAACATAATAGCCACCAATCCTCCGGTTAGGAAAAACGCAAACAGTAAAGAAGACAATAAGTTGTCTAACAAATACTGCGTTCCTTTTTGAAATACGGATGGTTTTCCGGTAATGATGACTTCATATCTTGGCGATGGGAATAATTTGTCAACTTTATTGCGAATGTGTGCTTCGATGGCTTCCATTTTTTCACCGTTTTCGTCTTTGATAAAAGTGGTCATACGGGCAATACTTCCGTCGGCAGAGATATAACTTTTAAGTTGGTTGTCTTTGGTTTTTTTGATGGAATTCTTAATGTACGGCAACAAAAACATTTCTTCATTAGTCGAAGGTAAAGTGTAAAAATCAGGATTTCCGTTGTAATACGCTTGGTTGAAACTTTTGGCAATATTTACAATCGACAAGGGTTTGGACAATTCCGGTATGTCGATAATGGTTTGCTCTAATTCTTCCATTCTGCGCAAGTTGCTGCCTTTCATGGCGCCGTTTTTTCGCTTGGTATTAATCATGATTTCCAAAGGCATCACACCGTCAAATTCTTTCTCAAAGAAGCGAATGTCTTCAAAGAAGGCCGTTTTTTTTGGCATGTCTTCGATAATACTGCCTGAAATTCTAATTTTATTGATACCGACTATACCAAAAACCAACAAACAAATCGCAGTAATATAAACCCCTAATCGGTTGTATTTTACGGTGTTCACAATCCAACTCAAAAAGGAAGTCAACGATTCTCTTTCCAAATGGCCTAAATGTCTTGGGATAGGCGATGGAATGTAGCTGAAAAATATCGGAATCACCAGCAAACTCAGCGTATAAATGGCCAAAATGTTAATGGTAGTGATTACGCCAAATTCTCTCAACAATACATTATTGGTCGCTATAAAAGTGGCAAATCCAACAGCAGTAGTGATGTTAGTCATCAAAGTGGCCGTTCCGGTTTTGGTAATAACGCGTTGTAAGGCTTTGGCTTTATTGGAATGTTTGTGGTATTCCTGATGGTATTTGTTGATGAAGAAAATACAATTCGGTATTCCGATTACAATCACCAAAGTCGGCACTAAAGCAGTCAAAACCGTGATTTCGTAACCCAGTAATCCCATCAATCCGAAAGACCACATTACACCAATCATTACTACTATCAACGAGATTAACGTAGCGCGGAAAGAGCGGAAAAAGTAGAAGAAAATCAGCGAAGTAATCAACAAAGCCGCGCCAATGAACAGGCCAATCTCATCAATGATGGTTTTGGCATTCAGAGTTCTAATGTAAGGCATGCCTGAAGTATGCAGGTCTATAGTTGTAACTTTCTCAAATTTTTCTATGGCCGGAATCAAATCGTTTAAAACGTAATCTTTTCTGGCTTTAGTGTTTACAATTTTTTTATCGAGATAGATGGCTGAACGAACCGCACCGGTTTTTTTGTTGAACAACAAGCCTTCGTAAAACGGCAAGCGGGTAAACAATTCGGTTTTGATGGCTTTCAGATACTTTTCATCTTGAACTTTATTCGAATCTACCAATGGTTTGAGTTCGAAAGTCTCCAGCGAATCGTTTTTGGTCAGTTTTTGCAAGTTGTCTACCGAAACCACCAAACTCACTTCTTTGTGTGATTTGATAGTCGTCATCAACTCGCTCCAAGCGGCATAAACTTTTGGGGTGAATAAACGATTGTCTTTGGTGGCAATGACGATTAAATTGCCTTCTTCACCAAATTGGTTCAAAAATTTTTGATAGTCAACATTCACTTTGTCGTCGGCCGGAATCAAATTGGCTTCGGTTTGGGTAAAGCGAATGTTCTTCCATTGTAGGGAAAGCAATACGGTAATCAGAATGATACTGCCCAAAATGACAATTCTGTTTCTCAGAATAATTCGGGCCACTAATTCCCAAAAACCAATACCTAACAACTTTTTCATAAAACCTAAAATGGGTTGCAAAGGTAAACAAAACCTCAAAAAATTCGGATGATGTAGGGTAAAGTTTTCTTAATTTTTGCTTTAATTTTCAAGCTGATTTTAATTAATGGTTATCGTTGTAAAAAAAGTTAAAAAAATACGCGGCTTTTTAGCATCTTTGTATGCACAAGCACAATTTTTTCGGATGAGAAATTTAAAGAATACATTATTTTACCTAATCATTACCGGTGGTTTTACAGCCTTGATGTATTGGATAATTGAGCAAGGCAAACTTTTAGAAGTTGGCAGAAAAATAGTTTCACCTACTTCATCCGACAGCCAGTGGATACAATTCTTGAGTTCGCTGTTTCATAACTTGCAGCATCCGTTAGCGTTATTGCTCGTACAAATTATTTCCATCGTCATAGTGGCGCGTATTTTTGGTTGGATTTTCAGAAAAATAGGCCAACCGTCTGTAATAGGAGAAATTATTGCCGGAATTGTACTCGGGCCATCGTTATTTGGGCTGTATTTTCCCGATTTAAAAGAAGCCTTGTTTCCGGTGGCTTCCTTAGGCAATTTGCAAGTGTTGAGTCAGGTTGGGTTGATTTTGTTCATGTTTGTTATTGGAATGGAACTCGACTTAAAAGTGCTCAAAAACAAAGCCAACGATGCTGTCGTCATCAGTCATGCCAGTATTGTTATTCCGTTTGCCTTAGGGATTGGATTGTCTTATTTCATTTATCAGAATCACGAATTTACGCCGGAAGGTGTCGAATTTTTATCGTTTGCCTTATTCATGGGAATTGCCATGAGTATCACGGCTTTTCCGGTGTTGGCCCGAATTGTTCAAGAGCGAGGCATTCACAAAACCCGATTGGGAACCATTGTTATTACTTGCGCCGCCGCAGATGATATCACCGCTTGGTGTTTGTTGGCCGCCGTAATTGCCATTGTAAAAGCCGGCAGTTTTGTGAGTTCGCTGTACATAATAGGTTTGGCGGTTTTGTATGTGTTGATGATGCTTTTTGTGGTGAAACCGTTTTTAAAGCGTGTAGGCGATTTGTACGCTAAGAAAGAAAACATCAAAAAATCGGTAGTAGCTATCTTTTTCCTGACCTTAATGGTTTCTGCTTATTTGACCGAAGTGATAGGCATTCATGCGCTTTTCGGTGCCTTTATGGCCGGCGCCATTATGCCCGATATTACCAAATTTAGAAATGTATTTATTGAAAAAGTAGAAGATGTTTCGGTGATTTTATTATTACCGTTGTTCTTTGTTTTTACCGGTTTGCGTACAGAAATCGGATTGATAAACGAGCCTTATTTGTGGAAAATTACCGGCTATATCATTTTAGTTGCCGTAGTAGGAAAGTTTTTTGGTAGCGCTTTAGCCGCACGATTCGTTGGCCAAAATTGGCGGGAAAGCTGGACCATCGGCGCCTTAATGAATACCCGCGGATTGATGGAGTTGGTCGTATTGAACATCGGTTATGAACTCGGCGTTTTATCGCCAAAAGTGTTTACCATGATGGTGATTATGGCTTTGGTTACTACGTTTATGACCGGACCGGCGCTCGATATCATCAACTTTATTTTTAAAACCAAAGACGTTATTATTCCTTCGGAAGTGAAGAAGAATTCGAAGTTTAAAATCTTGATTTCTTTTGGGAATAACGAAAAGGGAAAATCCTTGTTGCGCTTGGCCAATAGTTTGGTAAAAGGTCAACCCGAAGCGGCTAACGTGACAGCGATGCATTTAACCATGAGCGACGAAATGCACGCTTTTAACATAGAAGAATACGAAAAAGAAACATTTGACCCTATAGTCAAAGAGTCAAAAAAACTCAACCAAGAGATTACCACCATTTTCAAAGCCACCGGAGATATAGAAACCGATATTGCCGATGTGGCTTTTGAAGGAAAATACGATTTGGTTTTGGTAGGTTTGGGAAAATCTATTTTTGAAGGAACTATTTTGGGTAAAGTATTGGGCTTTACTTCCAGAATCATCAATCCCGATCGTTTGTTGGACAAATTCAAAGGGAAAGAAGGCTTGTTTGAAAACTCTCCTTTCGACGACAGAACCCGATTAATCATCTCTAAAACCAAAACACCGCTTGGGATTTTAATCGACAAAGATTTAAAGCAAGTCAATAAGGTTTTCCTGGGGATATACAGTGTTGGAGATGTTTTCCTGATAGATTATGCGCAACGACTTATGCAAAACAATCAGGCACAAGTAACCATTTTAGACAATAATGACCACACCAAAAATAACTTTTTGATTCAAAATTCATTAGAAGCTTTGGAGCAAAAACACGGTGATAAGTTTGATGTTTTTCAACCAAAACAAATCACAAAGCCATTTTTATTGGAGCAAGATTTGGTGATTTTCAGTTTAGAAACCTGGAAGCATTTGGTGGATGAAGAAGTGTCGTGGTTGCAGGACATTCCGTCGGTGTTGATTATAAAACCTTAAACAGAAGAAATCTGAAAATATTGCGAAGGCTGATAATCGTTAGATTATTGGCCTTTTTTACAGTCCTAAATCAAGAACAAAACTCAATTTAATGGCAATGTTGTCTTCCAAACGCGCCAATTGATTCGGACCATAACGGTAAAATCCGGTCAAACCGAAACCTTTGTAAATTTGGTTCAACTCGATGCCCGATTCAAAGAAACCACGGTCTAAAGTCTTGAATTCAATACCGATATGGTCTTCCGGATTTTTAAGATTGCCCCAAGCCATACGTGTTACCAACACCAAAGACGGTTTTACTTTTTTAAATAATTCCACGCGTTTGAAGCCGTGTTTGAATTGCAACATCACGAACTCGCTTGAGAAAAACTCATTGAAATACATGGTTTCAAAACTGTTTTTACCGGCAATCGTGATTCTTTGCAATAGGTTGTCTTTGGTTAAATTGTTGGGCGAAGTATTGTACAAATGCGTCAATGGTAAGTCGCCGAAAACATAACCGCCTTGGAGCAACACAGCCGATTTTTGGCCGTTGAGGTATTTTTTTTCGTATTCGATGCGCGCATCAATTTTGCTGAACTCGAAGTCGTTGTTGAAGAGATTCGACAGTGATTTAGTCAATTGAAAAGTGAATTTCGGATAGCGTTTTTCATATTCAATTTTGCCGTTTGGCGTTTGCATATAAGCGCTGTTCGGATTCCATTGGATGGATACCATGGCAGAAGTCATAGCAAAATTGCGGAACAGTTGGTCTTGATACACAAAGGTATAATCAAATAAAGGCTGGATGTCGCTGTGGGCAATTTGCCAAATACTTTCGGTTTTAGGAATGATTTTGGTTTCTATAAACGCGCGCCAGGTTTGATGGTTGTAAAAGGTGCTGATGTTAATCGGGCGCGGATCGTATAATTTAAAAACCCTTTTGTCAATAGCAAAATTGGTGCTTGCAATCTCCCGAACATCATCGGTATAAGAGCCGCCAATCCAGGTGTTCGAGAAGTTGCCTACGCGGATGGCGCTACCTATATGGTATTTGCTTTTTTCGTCTTTTAAACCGTAAGCAGTGTAACCTTCCAAACGGAATATTTTAGAAAATTGTTCGTTGGTTACGCCGCCAATACCCAAACGAAATCCCTCGTAATTGTTGTAGCTCAACAAGTAGCGCAAGTCAAAGTCAATTGGCCCGAAAGGCAAATAACCGTTGATGATTTTTCGTCCGAATTTGATTTTTTTCTCAATTTTTTCTTTTGTCACTACGCTGTCTAAAACTACGTAGGTTCTTTCACTTCTGGTGTCTAAACTGTCGCTTCTGTTGTCTTGCCAAAAGGCTTCGTCTCTCTGATTGGCATTGGCCTTAACGTCAATCGCGATGGCTGTTTTTTTGATTTTTAATTTCGGGTTCACTTGCAAATCATAGACTTGCATTTCGGAGGCGAGATAGGTAAAATCGGAAGCGTCTTTTCGAATTTGATTTTCATTGTCGTCTTCGGCGGCAAACTCAATTCGACCTCCTAAAACAGCGGTTGGCTCTTTGCTTTTGCCTTTGATGATTTTGAAGTTTTTGCGCATCGGAAACCAAATTTTTTCTTCACTCAAATAGTCGAATTCATGTGTTCCGGTAATATTCAAAACGCTGCGAATGCGCATGACAGCCTTCGCTACTGCGTAATTTTCACTGTCGATGTAGAGCAAGCCTTCCAGTCCTTTTCGGCTGATTTTATTCTTAAAATAAATCACCAAAACTTCTCGGTTTTCTATGGTGGTAGTGTCTAAAATTTTATACCGATATTCTTTGAGCGCCCTGTCAGAAATAGGGCTTTTGTATTTGGTTTCGAACAGTTCGTATTTGTCGTCATACACCGAAGACGATTGCAAACTAAAACCCAGCAATTCATAAATTGGCTCTTTAAAACCGGCCATTTTGGTTCCTAATATGGTTTCCTTCAATAGCGGTTTTTCGAATTGAAACTGAGAGACTTTTTCGGTTAAAAACAAATGTTGTTTGGTGATGAGTTTTTTGAATTTGTAGTCGGAGGAATCTATTTTGGCCACTTTATCTTTGGTGGCAAAATCAACATAAACAGTGTCAATTTTACCCGAAATAGAATCAGGATTAGCGGTTACTAAGAGTTTGTTATAGGTTTTGTACTGGAAGGTTTTGAGTTTTTTGAGCGGATTGTTGTTGTCTTTGGCTAAAATGATTTTGCGGATAATGTCGTTTGCCGGATTTTCAGAGTTAAGCACTACTTCTTTCAAGGCATCGGTTTGCGGTGTTAGCAAGACGGTGAAGTAAGGTTTCTTTTCGAATAGAGAAATGGTTTGCGATTGATACCCAACATAAGAGATTTTCAAGATCTCCGGTGGTGTAAGTAAAGTAAAGCTGAATTTGCCATCGACATCGGCTATCGAAACGGTGCCGTTTTCTGTGGCTAAGGTGGCAAAAGGCAAGGCTTTTTTGGTTTCGGAATCTTTAACAACACCATTAATTTGAAACTGTGCCTGAAGCGACAAAGTGCAAAAAAGAAACAAAAAAGTAAGTAGCTTCATTGGAAAGGTGTTGACACAAAAAGGCTTACAAAAATAGGAATAAAAAAATCCGTACGAGACGGATTTTAGTATGGAATTAACAAAAGTTACACTTTCATAATTTCGGCTTCTTTGATGGCCAAATGTTCTTCAATTTTTTTGATGTAAGCATCGGTTAATTTTTGAACATCTTCTTCTGCTTTTTTGCAAACATCTTCCGAAGTACCTTCTTTTTCTAATTTTTTGATATCGGTATTGGCATCTTTACGAGCGTTTCGGATACCGATTTTAGCGTCTTCAGCTTCCGCTTTGGCTTGTTTTACCAAATCGCGTCTTCTTTCTTCAGTAAGCGGCGGAACGCTAATGATAATATTATCACCATTGTTCATAGGGTTAAACCCTAAATTAGCAATCATGATGGCTTTTTCGATAGGATGCAACATGCTTTTTTCCCAAGGCGTAACCGTAATAGTACGAGCATCGGGAACGTTAATGTTGGCTACTTGAGATAATGGCGTTTGTGAACCGTAATAGTCAACAAACACACCACCTAACATTTGAGGTGATGCTTTTCCGGCGCGGATGTTTAAAAATTCTTTTTCCAAATGCGCCACAGAACCGTTCATAGATTCTTTGGTGCTGTCTAAGATAAATTCAATTTCTTCCATTTTCTATTTAGATTGTTAGATTTTTAGATTGTCAGATATTTAGACTATTGTAAGAGTCTAATAATCTAAGTCAGTCTAAGCGGTCTATATTTTTACTACTGTTCCTACGTTTTCGCCTTTGCATATTTTGAGTAAGTTGCCTTTTTTATTCATGTCGAATACCACTATCGGCAATTCATTTTCCTGACTCAAGGTGAATGCTGTCGTATCCATTACATTCAATCCTTTTTTAAGGACATCGTCAAAAGTAATGCTTTCAAACTTCACGGCATTCGGGTTTTTCTCCGGATCGGCATCGTAAACACCGTCAACGCGAGTTCCTTTTAAAATCACATCGGCGTGTACTTCAATGCCGCGTAAAACAGCTGCGGTATCGGTGGTGAAATACGGGTTTCCGGTTCCGGCTCCGAAAATTACAATTCTGCCCTTTTCCAAATGGCGCACGGCTCTTCTTTTGATGTAAGGTTCGGCGATAGCTTCAATTTTCAAGGCAGTTTGCAAACGAGTCAACATGCCTTTGTCCTCCAAAGCACCTTGCAGCGCCATTCCGTTAATTACAGTGGCTAACATCCCCATATAATCGCCTTGTACTCGATCCATACCGTTACTCGCTCCGGCAACGCCCCTGAAAATATTTCCGCCTCCGATAACAATAGCGATTTCTACACCTTTATCGTGGATTTCTTTGATTTCGTCTGCATATTCGGCCAAACGCTTAGGGTCGATACCGTATTGTTTGTCACCCATCAGGGCTTCGCCACTCAATTTCAGAAGAATTCTTTTGTATTTCATCCGTATCTGTTTTTAGTTAGGAGTTAGATTGTTGCTCTTTGAGCTTACATTATTAGTTGTGTTTTTCTTTTGTAGGAGTTATTCGGAACAGCCTTTACATTTCGGTTTATAATCTGCCAAACAATCCAAAGTCAAAAGTGTTGCAAATATAAACATATTCTGTTTTTTTGTGTTATTCGTTAAAAATATTGTTTGGTAACATTAATTACTTTTAAATCCTCTTTGGTTTTGTAGCTTTGCGGCATCAAATCAAAGTTTTATGGAAACCATCATCCAAAGCAGTTTAGCAAACAGTATAACCTACGAAACCTACAGAAACACTATAGATACCCTATTAAAAGAACGTAAATCTACCGGTCATGAGCAATCAGAAGCGCTTACGCATTATTCTGAACTCAATGTCACGAGAATGAATCGTTTGGAAAAAACGATGACTATAGCAGCAGAATTTGTCGAACAACTAAAGGCGTTAAAAGGCGACTATCTTTGGTTGGTTATTTCTGAAGGTTGGTGTGGCGACGCTGCGCAATTGGTGCCGATTTTTCATAAAATGGCTGAGTTGTCTCCGAATATTGAAATGAAAATAGCCCTGCGTGATGACAACAATGCTTTGATGAATTTGTTCCTAACCAACGGCGCCCGAAGCATTCCTAAATTAATTGTCATCGATAAAAATACTTTGGAAGTTTTAGGCGATTTCGGGCCAAGACCGCAAGGAGCCAAACAATTGATTTTAGATTACAAAGCCGAACACGGTGTGGTTGATGAAACTGCGAAAACCAATTTACAACTTTGGTATCTGCACGATAAAGGCTTGTCCACCCAAAAGGAGATCATGGCAGTAATGGCGGCAGCCGATTTAAAACATAATGTAGTATAAGCCAATCGAGAAACTGCCAATTCTTTCCGGGGTAACTTTAGAAAAGCCGTATTGGCACAATTCTACATACAGGCCCAAACCACTGTCGTCGTCTTCCAGACCTAAGCTGATTTTTTGAAAATTCCCGGACAGCTTATCGCCGGTTAGCGAAAGGCTTCTGCCGTAGCCAATTTCAGTGGTGATTCTGGTGTCTTCGCCTACTTTGGGACTCAAGCGAAAGGAACCAAAAACGGGTGCAACAATCAAGCCTTTGTTGGCCTTCCAGTCGATGCCGATGTTTACTCCAACGCCTACCCATTTGTCGTAATGTGTTCCGATTCCGGCTCTGGCACTCAAACCATCCAACAAAAACCAAGGTTCTTCTTCTCCGGTGTACGGATTGATTTCTCCCGCATATTGGTTGACTCTTAAAGGAGATGAAAGTTCAAATTTTGTATAAAAAGGTTTGTCGTCTTCGGGAAACATTTCCGGTCTTACTTCTACTACTTGAGCAAAGCCTAGTTGAAACAAAGTCAGTAAAAGCAGCAATATGTTAAGCTTCATCGGTATTGATTTTTAGCTCAAAAGCCTCCGGAGTGATGCCGTTTTCAACGGAGTAGTCGCCAATTTTTGTGCGGCGTAAAACCGACAAATAACCGCCTGATTGCAAAGCCTTTCCAAAGTCGTAAGCCAAGGAACGAATGTAAGTGCCTTTGCTGCATTTGACTCTGAAATCAATTTCCGGCAATGCCATACGGGTAATTTCAAATTCGTATATGGTGGTTTTTCGGGCTTCGATTTCCACTTCAGAACCTTCGCGCGCGTGCTCATACAACCTTTTGCCGTCTTTTTTGATGGCCGAAAATACCGGAGGCTTTTGGTCGATTTCGCCTAAAAACTGTTGAATCGTGGCTTCTATTAACTCAGCGGTGATGTGTTCGGTCGGGAAAGTAGCATCAACATCCGTTTCCATATCATACGACGGCGTGGTGGCGCCCAAGACTATCGTTCCGGTGTATTCTTTCGCCTGACTTTGAATGTCCGGAATCATTTTGGTAAACTTTCCGGTGCACACAATGAGCAATCCGGTGGCCAACGGATCCAAAGTGCCGGCATGACCGATTTTAAATTTTTTAGGAAGATTGTATTTTCTTTTTAAAACGTATTTCAACTTGTTCACCGCCTGAAAAGACGACCAAGTGAGCGGTTTGTCTATGAGCAAGACCTGACCTTGCAAAAAATCTTCAGCCGTTTTCAAAGCTTATCGGTTTAAGGAGAAGTAAATTAGCAAAGCTATACCGGCCACAATTCGGTAATATCCCCAAGGCTTAAAACCGTATTTTTTAATGATACCGATAAAAAATTTAATGGCAATCACAGCTACTATAAAAGCCACGATGTTGCCCACCAAGAACATTTTTAAATTATCGGAAGATTGTGTCAATAGCTCATAACCTTTGAGTTGTGACGCTTCGTAAGTCTTTAAAAATAAAGAATAAGTAGTTACCGCCAACATGGTAGGAACCGCCAAGAAAAACGAAAATTCTGCAGCCGTTTCTCGGGTTAACCCTTGTTGCATCCCGCCAATAATGGAGGCCGCAGAGCGACTGGTGCCGGGCATCATGGCCAAACATTGCCAAAAGCCAATGGTAAAGGCTTTTTTAACGGTAATGTCTTCTTCATGTGCCACAGTAGGATGGTTAAAACGACCGTCAATAAATAAAAGCACAATCCCGCCAAGAATTAAAACAATCGCAATAGGAATTGGGTCGCCCAACACGGCTTCAATCTTGTCATCAAACAATTTTCCCAATACTAAGGCCGGAATTACTGCACAAGCCAATTTCACATAGAAGCTGAGTTTGCTGAAATCAAAAAACTTCCGCCAATACAAAACCACTACGGCCAAAATCGCTCCGAATTGTATCGAAACCTGAAACAATTTTACAAAGTCGTCTTCTTGTATGCCAAAAAAGGAACTGGTAAAAATCATGTGAGCTGTTGAAGAAACCGGCAAGTATTCGGTTAAGCCTTCCACGATGGCGATGAGTATCGCTTGAATGTAATCCATGGTTAGATTGTTAGATTATTAGATTATTAGACCTTAGATAAACACTTCTAAGAAGTCCAACAATCTAAGGTGTCTAATACGTCTATTTACTTTTCTTGAAAATCGAATAAATGGTAATCCCGAAACCAATCAAAACTACGGTTGGCGCCAAACGAATTCTGCGGAAACTGAATACATCTTCATTGAATACATTCGGGTCATCGCTGCCACCGCCACTCATCAGGATAAAACCCAAAGCAATTACGGCAATACCAATCAGTAATATTTTGTAGTTTACCTTTTCAAAAAGAAAATCCGGTTTTTGCTCGTTGTTTTTCATGTATTATTTCTTAAATTCTTATATCAAAAATCGCTATTCTTCAATCAACAATCAATAAAGATCGTCTGTTCTTAAATTCAAAAAGCGTTGGGTGGCAAAAAAGGTGCTCAACCAAGTAATCAACATGCCCAAAACCACAACGCCTAATAATACAGCGGCAATGGCCAATTGATTCTCCATAATGCCCAAGTTGTCGTAGTTGGTTTCAAAATATACCAAAACGCCAATCAAAGCAAATACCGCCAATAACGAACCAATCAATCCGAGAATCAAACTTCTAACAATAAACGGTTTGCGGATGAACGATTTGGTCGCGCCCACCATTTGCATCGTTTTAATAATAAAGCGATTCGCATAAATGGACAAACGCAATGAACTGTTGATGAGCAACACTGAAATAACTGCAAAAATACCGCTGAAAATCAGTATCCACATACTGATTTCCTGAATCTTGTCGTTAACTTTATCCACCAATTGTTTGTCGTAAACAATATCTGCTATCATTTCGTTTTTGCGCAAACGGTTTTGGATTTTAGCAATACTGTCGTTCACCACATAATCGGCTTTCAAATAAATGTCGAAGGAATTTTGCAGCGGATTCACGCCTAAGAACTGCATAAAATCTTCGCCTATGTCTTTTTTATGCATTTCGGCTGCTTTTTCTTTAGAAACGTATTCGAAAGATTTGGCAAATTTGGCCGTTTTCAACTCTTCGTCAAAAGCTTTGATAATGGAGTCGTTGGCGTCGTTTTTAAAGAACACGGTCATCGCAATTTCTTCTTTAAAATTGTTAGAAATGCGCTTGGAATTCAATACAAAAAGCCCCAATAAACCCAACAAGAACAGCACTAAAAAGATACTCAACACTACCGAAAAATATGAGGTAATTACCCTGCGTTTCTGAAACTTTTCAAATGATGATGCCATAGACTGTATTTTATGGGGTAAAAATAATAAAGAAAATTGTTTTTCCCCTTTATAACGGACAAACTTTTAACTTTATTATATTAAATGTAAATTTGTCGCTCAAAATTTTTAGTCTAGTCCCAAAATGAGTTTGAGAAGCGAATGGTTCGGGCAGTTTCAGCCGTCCATTTTCCCGCTTTCCGGGTTACACGGTAACCTCTCCAATCAGGGCTAGAAAGTAAACGAATCAAAAACCTTAGAACCTTAGCGCCTCAGTGCCTTAGAACCTTTATAAGAAAGACTCGAGCTCGCAAGAGCGACTGCATGAGACCGATAAAAAACAATATAAACGACGAATGAAATACCATCACGAAAAAATCGAAGCCAAATGGCAACAGTATTGGGCCCAAAACCAAACGTTTGCGGCAAAACAGCCTTGTCAGTCTGAGCCTGTCGAAGACCAACAACCCAAGTATTACGTACTCGACATGTTTCCTTATCCTTCCGGAGCCGGCTTGCACGTTGGGCATCCGCTGGGTTACATCGCTTCCGATATAGTAGCGCGTTTCAAACGACACAAAGGTTTTAACGTATTGCATCCGCAAGGCTATGATTCTTTTGGGTTGCCGGCCGAGCAATACGCCATCCAAACCGGTCAACATCCGGAAAAAACCACTCGTGAAAACATTGCCCGTTATCGCGAGCAGTTGGACAAAATCGGTTTTTCTTTCGATTGGAGTAGAGAAGTACGCACTTCTAATCCCGATTATTACAAACACACGCAGTGGATTTTTATCCAACTGTTCAATTCGTGGTACAACAACGAGACTAACAAAGCCGAAGACATTGCCACACTAATCGCTATTTTCGAAAAAGAGGGTAATACTACTGTAAATGCCGTTTGCGACGATAATATTGCACCGTTTACCGCAGCCGAGTGGACGGCTTTTACCTCCGAACAACAACAAAAAATACTATTGCAATACCGCTTGACCTATTTGGCCGAAACCGAAGTCAACTGGTGTCCGGCTTTAGGAACCGTTTTAGCCAACGACGAAATTGTAAACGGCGTTTCCGAACGAGGCGGTCATCCGGTCATTCGCAAAAAAATGACCCAATGGTCAATGCGCATCTCCGCTTATGCCGAACGTTTATTACAAGGTTTAGACACTATTGACTGGAGCGAATCCATTAAAGAAAGTCAGCGAAACTGGATTGGAAAATCCGTCGGAGCTATGGTGAAGTTTCAAGTTCAAAACCCGCAACCCGCAACCCGCAACTCGGAACTTTTTATTGACGTCTTCACAACAAGACCTGACACCATCTTCGGTGTAACTTTTATGACCTTAGCGCCGGAACACGAATTGGTTTCTCAAATCACCACACCGGAACAAAAAGCAGCTGTTGAGGCTTACGTAGAAGCCACTGCCAAACGCTCTGAGCGTGAAAGAATGGCCGATGTCAAAACCATTTCAGGCGTTTTTACCGGCGCTTATGCCGAACATCCGTTTACCAAAGAACCGATTCCGGTTTGGATAGGCGATTACGTGTTAGCCGGTTACGGCACCGGAGCAGTAATGGCTGTACCTTGCGGCGATGAAAGAGATTATGCTTTTGCCCATTTCTTCAAAGGACAAAACGGGATGCCCGAAATTAAAAATATTTTCAACCAAGATATTTCGCAAGAAGCCTTTGCCGCCAAAGAAGGATTCCAATTGGTGAACTCCGATTTCCTAAATGGCTTGGGCTACAAAGAAGGCATTAAAAAAGCGATTGAAGCCTTAGAAAAAATCGGGCAGGGGAAAGGCAAAACCAACTACCGTTTGCGCGATGCGGTTTTCTCTCGCCAACGCTACTGGGGCGAACCATTCCCGGTATATTACGTCAACGGCTTGCCGCAAATGATTGACCCAAAATACTTGCCAATCGTTTTACCCGAAGTAGAAAAATATTTACCCACTGAAGACGGTCAACCACCTTTAGGTAATGCTACGGATTGGGCTTGGGATACTGTTGCCAATAAAGTAGTGAGCAACGAATGGATTAACCATCAAACCGTCTTCCCTTTAGAGTTAAACACTATGCCGGGTTGGGCAGGCAGTTCATGGTATTGGATGCGTTATATGGATGCACACAACGATGCCGAGTTTGCCTCAGCCGACGCCCTAAAATATTGGGAAAACGTAGATTTATACATAGGCGGAAGCGAACACGCCACCGGTCACTTGTTATACTCGCGTTTTTGGAACAAATTTTTAAAAGACAAAGGTTTTGCGCCAACCGAAGAACCGTTCAAGAAATTGATCAATCAGGGAATGATTTTGGGGATGAGTGCGTTTGTGTATCGTTCTGAAGATTCTAAAAGATTATATTCCAAAGGATTAATTACTGGTGAAAAAGTCCATCCAATCCATGTTGACTTATCTGTGATTAACGACATCACCAATGAGTTAGACATCGAAGCCTTCAAAAACCATCCGTTATATTCGGATTACAAAGACGCTGAATTCATCTTAGAAAACGGCAAATACATCGTAGGACGCGAAGTCGAAAAAATGTCGAAATCCAAATACAACGTCGTAAATCCGGATGACATTTGTAACGATTACGGCGCCGACACTTTGCGTTTATACGAAATGTTCCTCGGTCCGTTAGAACAAGCCAAACCTTGGAATACCGCGGGAATTACCGGAGTGTCAGGTTTCTTGAAAAAACTATGGCGTTTGTATTTTGACGATAACGGATTGATTGTCACTAACGAGGAACCGACCGCCGACATGTACAAATCGCTTCACAAAACCATCAAAAAAGTGACGGAAGACATCGAGAACTTCTCGTTCAACACTTCGGTGTCGCAGTTTATGATTTGTGTAAACGAATTGGCTTCCATGAAATGCCATCACAGAGCGATTTTAGAACCATTGGCCGTTCTTATTTCTCCGTACGCGCCGCACATAGCCGAAGAACTTTGGGAGCAATTAGGTCATCAAGGTTCTGTTTCTACTGTTCCTTTTCCGGTTTGCGAAGAAAAATATTTGGTAGAATCGGAAAAAGAATATCCGGTTTCGTTTAACGGCAAAATGCGTTTCACCATCAAGTTGCCTTTGGATTTAACCGTAGCTCAAATACAGGAAATCGTAATGGCAGACGAGCGTACCATCAAACAATTGGAGGGCAGAACGCCTAATAAAGTTATTATCGTTCCCGGCAAAGTAATCAACTTGGTTGGGTAATAATTTGAGGGATAAGTAAAAGGGGATAAGGGAAAAGTGAACCAACTTTTGCCTTATCCCTTTTTCCTTTTTACTCTTTATCTTCACCATTAGCCAACAAAACGTTAAATCCATTTTCAGCAGTAGTATCTCTTTTTATTTTTGAATAACTTAAAAACAAACCTTATGAAAAAAGTATTATTCACTTTAGTCTTATTGTCTTCTTATGCAAGTTTTAGTCAGGTGCAATCGTCTGATTCTACTAAAACTAAAAAAGTTAAAGTCGATGGTTATATCGGATTCAACGGTAATATTAACGACAACATGAATCTCAACAAAAAACTCAGCAATGCCGATTTACCGGAGTTGGACAGTTTTGTACCCGAATTGACTTTCGGATTCAACGTTTTCGGTAAAGAATACTCCGGGGATATCGAGTTTGGGTTTTTGTTTGCCAAGCCTGAGAAAGACAACAACGAAATGAAATACCGTGGGTTCAATACCCGAATGAGAGTACATTACAATTTGGTGAACCAAGAGAAGTTTGCTTTCACCACCGGACTTTCGTTAGCCTATATGGGTAGCCAATATGATATTTACTCCAAAAACAACACCATCGACTTAAACGATTTAGATCCGAACAGCAATAGCGGGCACGTGAGTTTTAACAATCAAATGCTGTATTTCGGGCCTTCGGTTTCAGCTTATTTATTTAGAAAATCGAGTTTCCAACTCAAAGTCAACGCCGGTTATGAATTTGCCTTAACACGCGGACGTTATGATTCGGAATTTGGTAGCGTTTTAAATAACATAGGCGAATCAGGGAATAACCGTTTTGTTTTTGGAATTACTTTGTTATAATGACAAGCTGTCATTGGTTTAGCTTTGGCGCACCTTTTGAAGCAAGTTTAGAAACTTAAATTCAGAAATTATGTTAGGCTATTATATTTTAATCGGTTTGATTGCTTTGGTGAGTTTTGCGGTAAGTTCAAAACTCAAAAGCAAGTTTGAGGAGTATTCCCATTTACACTTGCGCAATGGTATGAGTGGTGCCGAAATTGCCACTCAAATGCTACACGATCACGGCATATACGATGTAAAAGTGATTTCCACACCCGGCCAATTGACAGACCATTACAACCCAACCGATAAAACGGTTAACTTAAGCGAAGGCGTTTACAACCAACGTAATGCTGCCGCTGCCGCCGTAGCCGCTCACGAATGCGGTCATGCCGTACAACACGCCACGGCTTATAATATGTTGCAGTTGCGCTCGCAGTTGGTACCTATTGTTAATGTAGCTTCCGGTATGTCGCAATGGTTAATTATCGGGGGTTTAATTTTAGGCGCTGCAGCCGGTTTAGGTCTCGGATTTTACATAGCTGTAGCCGGATTGTTGTTGATGGCAGTCGCTACTGCTTTCAGTTTTATTACTTTACCGGTAGAATACGACGCCAGTAATCGTGCTTTGGCTTGGTTAAAAAACAAAAACATGGTGAGTCAGCAAGAATACGCCGGTGCCGAAGACGCCTTAAAATGGGCCGCCCGAACGTATGTAGTCGCCGCTATTGGTGCTTTGGCTTCACTCTTGTATTGGGCGCTGCAAGTTTTCGGAGGTTCCAGAGACGAATAAAAATAAACCCGTTACGCAAGTAGCGGGTTTTTTATTTGGGAGCGGAAAGGCTCGGGCTTTAACAGTGGTCCGTTTTCCCGCTTTTCGGGTTACGCGGTAACCTCTTCACTCGGGGCTAGAGTGAAGCAATAAGTGTACTTGCAAGCAAAGGTTCTCGATTAGCTTCGCTCAATTCGGCTAAAGCCTCGGGTCAATTTTCACTTCACTGCGTTCCGTAAAAACCATTCGAACTAACGAAACCCGCAACCCGCAACTCACAATTAAAGCTGTATCTGTCGTTCTAACTGTTGTTCTAACGAAATAAAAGTCTCCGTTCTCGAAACGCCTTCAATGGGTTGGATTTTTTTGTTGAGCAATTGCATTAAGTGTTCGTTGTCGCGGCAAATAATTTTAATCAGGATACTCCAGTTTCCCGTGGTGTAGTGGCACTCCAATACTTCTGGAATTTTTTTGAGTTCTCTTACGGCGTCGGCATTGCTCGAGGCTTTGTCTAAATAAATACCAATGAAGGCCATGGTTTTGTAGCCCAACACTTTATTGTTTATCACGACTTTAGAGCCCGAAATTACACCGGCTTCTTCGAGTTTGCGCAACCGTTGGTGAATGGCGGCACCGGAAATACCGATTTTATTGGCGATTTGTAAAATGGGCTTTCGGGCATCTTCCATAAGGTCGCGGAGGATTTCTTTGTCGATTCCATCAATTTCTATTTGTAGTTGATTTATTTTCATGGACTTTGTGTTTTTAGAACTAATAAAACAAGCTAAAGCTTGTGTACCTCAAGTCCACCGGACTTGCTCCTCTTAATATCAAATCATCAATTTCAATTTGCAGCTGGTTAATTTTCATGACTCAAATATTTAAAGTAAAAATAGTGATTTACTTTATGGTTTAAATAAAAAAACCAAAATCGGTTAAGATTTTGGTTTTATTGTTGTTCGCTGAAAAGAAAACGGAAACCTCTTTAGCCCTGATGGGAGTGGCACGAAGTAGAACGGACAGCAGGAATATGGATTCCAAAAATGCCCGAGCCATTCGCTTCCAATAAATCAACAACTTAGTGACTCAGACACTTTATTAATTCCCTAACAATCGGTCCGGATTGTAGCCTACATAAGGCATTTCGGTTTCTTTGAAAACCACGCCGAAGGTTTCCAATTCTTTTAAGATTGGGTTATACACTTCGGGACGGATGGGCAGTTGTACCCCTGGCGTTTTGATGTTGCCGTTGAGGATTTGCAAAGTCGCCATAGCTACCGGCAACCCTACGGTTTTGGCCATGGCGGTATAGGTTTGGTCGTCGCCGATGCAAACCATTTTAGAGTCGATTTGTTTTCTCTCGCCGTTCAGTTCGTAGCCGAATTTGTGGTACATGACAATCATGTCTTTGTCTTCGGGTTGGAGCGACCAGCTGTCGTTGAGGATGCGTTCGAGTATTTGCGCCGGTGTGGCATTTTTGAGACCGACTTTCTTATTCGGGTTAAACAAATCGAGTTCGAGTAGTTTGTCCCACATGATGTCGTCTTGCTCAATACCCAATTGCAAACGGGTTTTGATTTCCACCGAATCGGTTGGCGAATAGGGTAGGAACGAATTGATGAAGTCGCGGTAGCTCATGTTTTCTGAGTCTTCCATTATGTAAGTGTCGTCTGTCATGCCCAATTGCACAAACATGTTCCAGGCTTTGGAGAATCCTACGCGACGAATGGTGCCGCGGTACAGCGTGAGCACATCGTCTAAACCATACACACTGCGGTATTTTAGCGAATCGCGGTTGGCGTAGCCTTCAAATTTGCCGTAGCCTTCCACTTCTAAGAACTCGGTTCTGCGGAACAATTTGTGGTACGGGATGTATTTGTATTTGCCTTCTTGGATGAATTTAGAAGCACCACCTTGACCGGCCAACACTACATTACGCGGTGCCCAGGTGAATTTATAGTTCCACAAATTGGTATCGCTTTCCGGTGCTACTAAACCGCCACAGAAAGATTCGAATAAAATCATTTTGCCGCCTTTGGCTTTGATGTCGTCTATGACTTTCATCGCGCTCATATGATCGATGCCCGGGTCGAGCCCGATTTCGTTCATAAAAATCAATCCTTTGGCTTTGACTTCGGCATCTAAGCTTTGCATGGCATCGGAGATATAGGAAGCCGTGACCATATTTTTTTGGAAGGTTACACAATCTTTTGCCACTTCGATGTGCATGTGTGCCGGTAACATAGAGATTACGATGTCGGCTTTTTGGATTTCAGCTTGGCGTTGGACTTCGTTGTTGATGTCGAGCGCAATGGCCGTGGCGTTCGGATGGTTATTGGTTTTGCGTTGTGCCAATTCTAACGATAAATCGCCTATGGTTAGGTGTAAATTTTCTTCGTTGGATTTGTTTAAAAGGTATTGTATCAAAGACGATGCGGAACGACCGGCACCGATAATCAGAATTTGTCTCATGCGTTTGTTTGTTGTTGGCAACAAATGTATGAATTTGATTGTAACAAAAAAGCCCATCGTTTCGGATGGACTTTAAGTTATTCTAAACCTTCTATTTCTTCGAGTTCCTTTTTGGCTTCTTGTTTGGTTTCGATTTTTTGTTGTTCGAATTGGGTGTCGGTGGCTACTTCATCTTTTACCAATAAAGTTTTGCCTAAGACTACAGCTGAGCATAATGCGGCAATCGTTAAAATGATTTTCGGGAATTTCTTTTGGCTGTCTTGAGATTGTTTTAAGGTTAGCAATCCAAAGACAAGAGCGAATCCAATTGGTAAAAAAGCCAAAGTATCCAGCGGTAATATGGTGAATGCGATGCCTAAGAGGCCAAATACAACGGATAATATCAAAAAGATTTTTCTCATGTGGTTTGTTTTAAATGCCGGTGGCGGATGTTAAAGTTAACTGTCCCGTGCCAACCGGAATACTAAATTTTAGTAAAGCCGGAATTTTTTTAGCATCAGCGGTAAGCCAAATCAGGTTTTTATCTTTGCCTCTTAAAGCATCTGTTTTGGCTCCGATAGACAATTTGTAGCATTCTTTTTTACCCAAATTCCCGGCGTTAACCGTTTCTTTACCCATAAATCTCAGGGTAACGGGAATTTGTTTTTCGTCGAAAACAATCATCAAATTTTGGGTTTGTCCTACTTTAAATTTGCTGAAATCGATTGTTCTTACTTTGTATAAAAGGGAAATCACATCTTGTGTTGAAGCGCCGATGGTGAATTTTTTTTGGGTTTCCGGTTTGTTTTTTCGTTTTGTAGTGCTGTTTACCGTGTTGCCTTTGAATGCATATTTTTCCTTTTTGGTATAGCCGCCTTCGTCTATGCTTCTTTTGTACAAACTGGGTTTTAGGTTTGCCGGGTTTACATAAGACTCGTATATGTCGCGAATTTTAAAAAATGAATCCCATTTGCTGTAAGTGGACAATTCACAACTCAAATGCAAATAGGCATTTTTGGAAGTCGATACGGTTTCGGTGCTCATGGTAACCTGAGCTAATTGTGTCATTAATCCGCTCATGTTATACGAACCTGCATAAACCAATTTTTCTCCGGATTTAACTGCCTGACCAAAACTCGAATTTGAAAAACCCAAAACGAATAGGCAAAAGCCCCAAAAAATTTTTTTCATAGTGGAAAATTAAGCTGCAAATATAAAATTTTAAAAAAGGCCATTCACTAAAAGAAAAGTGAAATTACTGCAATTCATATTAGAAATAACGGATAAATTTGTAAAATAGTATTCAACACTAAACCTATGGAAAGAAAAATCACAAGTTATGGCTTAATTTTAGGTGCAGCGGCCATTATTTTAGGTGCATTCGGTGCCCATGCTTTAAAAAAAGTATTAACAGTTGACGAGTTAAATACCTTTGAAACCGGAGTCAAGTACCAGATGTATCATGCGCTTTTTTTGTTGTTTTTAGGTATGACCGCTTTGGTTGATGATAAAGTCAAGAAAAAGATCTTTCAGTTGGTAGTTGTTGGGATAATTTTTTTCTCAGGCTCAATTTATTTTTTGGCCACCAAAACCATAACAGGGATTGATTTTAAACCACTTGGAATCATCACTCCTATTGGCGGAACCTTGTTAATAGTGGCTTGGGCGGCGTTGTTGTGGAATTTAACACTGCGGAGAAAATAATATTCAGAGAAAAAAATAGTTTCTGAAATTTAATTTTTACCTTTGTAGCCTGATTCATAATACAACACAAACTCAATTTTATGGAGAACTACGCTCAAATTACGAAATCGATTTCGTTAGACCAATACGGTATCAAAAACGTTCAAGAAATCATTCATAATCCCTCTTTTGAAAAATTATACAATGACGAATTAAATCCGAATCTGCAAGGTTACGAAAAAGGACAACTTACAGAATTAGGAGCAGTAAATGTGATGACCGGAGTATTTACCGGAAGATCACCTAAAGACAAATATATTGTTAAGGACGCAGTAACCGAAAACACCATTTGGTGGAATTCCGAAAAAGCAGTTAATGACAACAAACCTATATCTCAAAACACTTGGGAAGCTTTAAAAGAAACTACAGTTAGTCAGTTATCCGGCAAAAAATTATATGTGGTTGATGCTTTTTGTGGTGCCAACGAAAACACCCGTTTAAAAGTTCGCTTTATCATGGAAGTGGCTTGGCAGGCCCATTTTGTAACCAATATGTTTATCCGTCCGACGGAAGAAGAATTGGCTAATTTCGGAGAGCCTGATTTTATTGTAATGAACGGTTCTAAAACGTCTTTTAAAGATTATGTTGCTCACGGGTTGAACTCGGAAGTGTATATTGCTTTTAATTTAACTGAAAAAATGCAGTTGATTGGCGGTACTTGGTATGGTGGCGAAATGAAAAAAGGAATGTTCGCTATGATGAATTACTATTTACCATTGCAAGGGATTGCTTCTATGCACTGTTCTGCCAATAAAGGAAAAGATGGTGATGTGGCCGTATTTTTCGGGCTATCCGGAACCGGTAAAACTACTTTGTCAACCGACCCTAAACGCGAATTGATTGGAGATGACGAGCATGGCTGGGATAACGAAGGGGTTTTCAATTTTGAAGGCGGTTGTTATGCTAAAACCATCGATTTAAGTCAAGAAAACGAACCGGATATTTATGGAGCTATTAAAAGAAATGCATTGTTAGAGAACGTAACAGTTGATGCGAACGGTGTAATTGATTTTAAAGACGGTTCGGTAACGCAAAACACCAGAGTTTCTTATCCGATTTATCACATTCAAAATATTGTAAAACCGGTATCCAAAGCCGGTCATGCCACTAAAGTGATTTTCTTAACCGCAGATGCGTTTGGAGTAATGCCACCGGTTTCTAAATTAACACCGGAGCAAACACAATATTACTTCTTGTCCGGTTTTACGGCCAAGTTAGCCGGAACGGAAAGAGGAGTTACCCAACCTGAGCCAACTTTTTCAGCATGTTTCGGAAAGGCTTTCTTAACCTTACACCCAACAAAGTACGGTGAAGAATTGGTTAAAAAGATGGAAGAGAATAACGCTACCGCCTATATGGTGAATACAGGTTGGAACGGCACCGGAAAACGCATTTCCATTAAAGATACTCGCGCTATAATCGATGCTATTTTAGATGGTTCTATTGAAAAAGCCGAGACTAAAATCATTCCGGTTTTCAATTTGGCGGTGCCAACCTCATTGCACGACGTGAATCCGGCCATTTTAGATCCGAGAGATACTTATGAAAACGCTAATGATTGGAATGTTAAAGCAACCGATTTGGCGTCAAGATTCATTAAAAATTTCGCTCAATATACCGATAATGAGCAAGGGCAAAGCTTGATAAAAGCCGGGCCGCAGGTATAACAAACTAACTAACCAAAGAAAAAGCCATTCAAATTGAATGGCTTTTTTATTTTATAATTAGAATGGTTTTTATTTTCCTTTGTTGGCTTCGGCTATGTATTTTTCTAAAGCCATAGTCATAGACGGAGTCTCCGGAGTTGGAGCCAAGATGTCAATTCTTAAACCGTGTTCTAAAGCTTCTTTTTGAGTAGTACTTCCAAAAACTGCAATGCGAGTGTTGTTTTGTTTGAAGTCGGGGAAGTTTTTGAACAACGATTTGATTCCGGTAGGGCTAAAGAAAGCCAAAACATCGTAATACACATCCGCCAAATCCGACAAGTCACTCATTACTGTTTTGTAGAAGGTTGCCTGAGTCCAATCTACTTTCAAATTGTTCAAGGTTTGAGGAACATCGTAATTCAATTGGTCAGAAGCAGGTAACAAGAACTTTTCGTCTTTGTATTTCTTGATTAGCGGAGACAAATCAGCAAAGTCTTTTTGTCCCACATATATCTTGCGTTTGCGGTATACAACGTATTTCTGTAAGTAAAATGCTATAGCTTCAGATTGACAAAAATATTTCAAATCTTCAGGGACTTTATAACGCATTTCTTCAGCTACCCTAAAAAAGTGATCCACAGAATTTCTGCTGGTTAAAATAATGGCCGTATAGTTGTTGAGATCAATTTTTTGAGCCCTAACGTCTTTTGCACTAACTCCTTCGACATGAATGAACGAGCGGAAATCAACTTTTACCTTATGTTTTTGTTGTAACTCAAAATAAGGTGAATTCTCTACTTTTGGCTCCGGTTGAGAGACCAAAATTGTTTTCACTTTCAAATTTGACATTTTAATGTGCTAAATTTTTTGTAATCAAATAATATATAAAATAGTACGGTGCTATTTCAAGTGCGCAAAGATACAAAATAAAATAAAACAACTTGCCGATAAGTAAGTTTTGATAAATCTTCAATGAAACCAAATAAGAATATAAGTTTATTATTAAAATGATACCAATAATGCAAAAAAGCAGTGCATTTGATGAATTGTCGCTGTAAAACAGATAGATGTTCAATGGGAGAATCAACAAGCTGATGAAAGTTCTGTAGCTCACTTTTTGCAGATTGAGTTGTTCGGCAAACTCTTCAATGTTGAAAACGGTGGCAATAATCTTTTCAATCAGAAATTTGGAAAGCACAAAAACTCCAAAAAAAGTCAGGATTCTGATAAAGAGTACCCAATCGGTCTTAGAGACATACCCAAAATGACTTAGCGTCATTTGTATAAAGAAGGCAAAAGAAATGCTTTGAACAATAAAAAGCAGTACCGTAAAACCACTCATCAAATGCGAGGGATCTTTGTACACTTTAATGTATTTGTCGGAAACTAAAATCCTCAAAAAATCATTGAAACGGGTTTCAAAAGCTGTTCGGGTAACGGCAATTAATGCAAACGACAAAACGAAAAGATATGTGGCCCAATCTTTTGCTTCAATTACCCTTGGTTCAAAAACAATTTCTGTCATATATCAGGCAAAATTACTAATTTTTTATTTGTTAAATTATTATAATATTATTAAGATGAGACACTGATAAAAAGTTTATTTTTGCACAAAGTATGACTACATCTTTATGAGTGACGGCATTGTAATTATCCCAACCTATAACGAAATTGAAAACATCGAAAGCATCATTCGAGCCGTTTTTGCTTTACCGAAATCTTTTCATGTTCTCATTGTAGATGACAATTCTCCGGATAAAACCGCCGATAAAGTTGTTGAACTGCAAAAGGAATTTGAAAACCAACTTTTCCTTGAAGTTAGAAAGAAAAAAGCCGGTTTGGGGACAGCTTATGTACACGGCTTTAAGTGGGCAATGCAAAACAATTACAAGTATATTTTTGAAATGGATGCCGACTTTTCACACAATCCCAACGACTTGGCCAAGTTGTATGAAGCTTGTCAAAACGGCGCTGATTTGGCTATCGGTTCTCGGTATGTTACCGGTGTGAATGTGGTGAATTGGCCGCTCAGCAGAGTGTTGTTGTCTTATTTCGCTTCGGTGTATGTGCGAATGATTACCGGAATGAAAATTATGGATGCTACGGCCGGATTCATTTGTTACCGCCGCGAAGTATTAGAAAAAATTAATTTAGATGCCATCAAGTTTATTGGTTACGCCTTTCAAATAGAAATGAAATATAGGGCTTTTGCCAAAAATTTCAAAATTGTTGAGGTTCCGGTGATTTTTACCGACCGCACCAAAGGCCAATCCAAAATGAGTGGTGCCATTATCAAAGAAGCCATTTTTGGCGTTATCTCTCTCCGATTCAGGAAGTTTTTAAACCGATTATAATTTACGAAAATGAATACCGTTTTAATTAAAAATGCCAAAATTGTAAATGAAGGAAAGATAGTTGAAGGTGACGTTTTGATTGAAAACGAATGGATAGTCGAAATAGCTGACAACATCACTCCAAAATCTTCTAACTGTCAAGTCATAGATGCAGAGGGCAATTACCTAATGCCGGGAGCGATTGATGACCAAGTACATTTTCGTGAACCGGGTTTAACCCACAAAGGAACCATAGCCTCCGAAAGTCGCGCTGCTGTAGCCGGTGGAATTACTTCTTTTATAGAACAACCCAACACCGTACCGAATGCCGTTACCCAAGAGCTTTTAGAAGACAAATACCAAATTGCGGCCAAAACATCTTTTGCAAATTATTCTTTTATGATGGGCGGAACCAACGATAATTTGGAGGAAATCTTAAAAACCAACCCAAGAAACGTTGCCGGACTAAAATTGTTTTTAGGTTCTTCAACCGGAAATATGTTGGTGGACAACCAAGAAGCCTTAGAGAAAATATTTTCTTCTACCAAAATGTTGATTGCTGTTCATTGCGAAGATGAAGGTACCATCAGAGCCAATTTGGAACACTACAAAGCCGAGTTTGGTGAAGACATTCCGGTAGAATACCATCACCTGATTAGAAGCGAAGAAGCTTGTTATTTGTCGTCTTCCAAGGCCATCGAACTGGCTAAAAAGACCGGTGCGAGATTACACGTTTTTCATTTGTCAACGGCTAAGGAAATGGAGTTATTTACCAATAAAATTCCATTAGAAGAAAAGCAAATAACCGCTGAAGTTTGTATTCATCATTTGTGGTTTACCGATGCCGATTACAAAACCAAAGGCAATTTGATTAAATGGAATCCTGCAGTAAAAACAGCATCCGACAAAGACGCTTTATGGAAAGCTTTGTTGGATGATCGAATCGATGTGATTGCCACCGATCATGCACCGCATACTTTAGAAGAAAAGCAACAAGTGTATACCAAAGCACCATCAGGCGGACCATTGGTGCAACATGCAGTGGTAGCGATGTTCGAAGCCTATCACCAAGGCAAAATTTCAATTGAAAAAATAGTGGAAAAAATGTGCCACAATCCGGCCAAGATTTTCAAGATTGAAAAGCGAGGTTTTATCAAAGAAGGCTATTATGCCGATTTAGTTTTGGTAAATCCTGCCATGCCTTGGAATGTGAAAAAAGAAAACATTTTGGCGCAATGTGGTTGGTCACCTTTTGAAGGGTATAATTTTAAATCAAGAATTACCCATACTTTTGTAAACGGAAATTTAGTGTATCAGAATTTTAAGGTCAACGAAAAACCTTTCGGAAAAAGATTGTTATTTGACCGTTAAACTTAAAAAGATGTTGAACACTGTTAAAATTTTGAAGATGCGTATAAAAACTCTTTTGTTGGCTTTCTTGTTAGTTTTTGTTAGTTGTGCTAATACTGTAGAAAAACCTAAAAAGTTAATTGATAAAGATAAGATGGTCGATATTTTGTTCGACATAGCTTTGCTTGAAGCTGTTAAATCGCAAAACATAAACGGTGGCATTAGTTCCAAAAAAGCGAATGAATTTTTGTTCAAAAAGTATCAAATTGACAGTTTGCAGTGGGAAGAAAACAATAAGTATTATGCTTCCGACATAGAAGAATACAAAAAAATGTACCAGGAAGTAAAAAGGCGCCTTGAGGAAGAAACTCAAAAGGCTAACGGAACTTCAACAGAAGGAAACATTCCGCCTAATCCGGATGAACCAATGGTGAGGTAACTATTTTTGGTGCAAGCGAACCACTTCGTCTATAACCGAATCGATGCGTTGGAACTCAAAATGCAACGCATTTTTTATTTTAGCATTCGAGATATTGTCAGAAGATAAAAGTGATTGAGTACTGTATTTAGATAACTTTCTCTTGGTGTTTAAAAAAGTCGCCGAAAGCCAATCCAAACGCCAACCTAAAGCTAACATCCAAGGTTTAGCCTCAAATTTTGGTTTTTGGACACCCAACTTTTCTGCAATTAAAAAGATGATGTCTTTGAAAGACCGATTTTCGGCTATCACAGAGAAACGTTCGCCCGAGATATTGCTGTCCATCAGTTGTATCATGATCGAAGCTACATCGGTGGCGCTTACATAGCCGGTAGTACCATTGGTGTAAAAAGGAAATCCTTTTTGAACAGCAGAGAAGAAAACACCACTGCCTTGTTGCCAAAAACCGGCTCCGAAAATCACTCCCGGATTAACAATCACTACATTTAAACCTTCTTGCTGACCGCGCCAAATTTCCATTTCGGCTCCGTATTTAGAGATGGCGTAATCGCTGTGCGAGTGTTCCGGATTCCATTCGGTTTCCTCTGTTATAATGGTTTCGTTGGGTTTTAAATCGCCCAAAGCCGCAATGGAACTTACGTGGCACAGTTTGCTTACCTTGTAATCTATACAAAAGTTCACGATGTTGGCCGTGCCTTCGATATTCGTTTTGCGGAGTTTGTTTTCGTCTTTCGGGTTGTAGGAGATTAGCGCGGCGCAGTGGTAAACATGTGTAATGCCTTGAAAGGCTTTTTCTAAAGACGGCACGTCGATAATATCGCCTTCCATCCATTGGATTTTGTAGAATTGGTCTTCCTTGCCATACAATTGGAACAGCGATTGGGTTTTGCGGATGTTTTTTTCGTTTCGGTATATGGCCCTAATTTCCGTCTCGTTTGCCGTTAATTGCAACAGCAAATGCGCGCCTACTAAACCGGTTCCACCTGTGACTAAAATCATAGTTCAAATTTACGAATTAGGATTTAGGAATTAGGATTTATTTTTGGTTTCCAAGCCAGCGAAAAGATTTTCCTATAGCCCTGATTGGAGCGGCACGAAGTATAGTGGAAAGCAGGAATATGGATAGCTGATAAATCCCGAGCCTTTCGCTCCTAAAAATTCCTAATTCCTAATTCCTAATTCCTAATTCTGTTTATCTTTGCGCTCATAAAGAATTATTAGGATGACACGAGCCTGCAAGGCGACTGCATTGAACACCTTTGACAAATATTATCTTAGAGAGATGAAAAATTTAGTAGCAGAATTGCAATGGCGTGGCTTGGTTCACGATATGATGCCCGGAACCGAAGAGCAACTTTTAAAGGAAATGACCACCACTTATATTGGGTTTGACCCGACGAGCGATTCGTTGCATATTGGGAGTTTGGTGCCGATTATTTTGTTGGTACACTTAGAGCGTTTTGGTCACAAGCCTATTGCTTTGGTTGGTGGTGCTACGGGGATGATTGGTGATCCTTCGGGGAAATCGGACGAGCGCAATTTGTTGGATGAAGCGACTTTAGAAAAAAATGTAGCCGGCATTAAAGCGGTGTTGTCTCGTTTTTTAGACTTTAATTCGACTGCGCCTAATGCTCCGATTTTGGTGAACAATTACGATTGGATGAAGGATTTTTCGTTTATCAATTTTGCGCGTGATGTGGGAAAACGCATTACCGTAAACTACATGATGGCTAAGGATTCGGTGAAGAAACGTTTGAGTGGCGAAAGTGGCGAAGGGATGAGTTTTACCGAGTTTACGTATCAGTTGATTCAAGGGTACGATTTTCATCATTTATACAAAACGCACCATTGTTTGTTGCAAATGGGCGGTAGCGACCAATGGGGTAATATTACCACGGGAACGGAGTTGGTGCGCAGAATGAATGGCGAAGGCGCTAAAGCTTACGCTATGACTTGTCCGTTAATTACGAAAGCTGATGGTTCTAAATTCGGGAAATCCGAAGGCGGGAATGTTTGGTTGACGGCGGATAAAACTTCGGTGTACAAATTTTACCAGTTTTGGTTGAATACTACGGATGTTGATGCAGAGAAATACATTAAGATTTTCACTTTTTTAGATAAAGATACGATTGACGCTTTGATTGCTGAGCACCAAACCGCGCCGCATTTGCGTGTGTTGCAAAAGCGCTTAGCAGAAGAAGTAACTGCTTTTGTTCACAGTAGAGAAGAGTTGGAGAAAGCGATTTTTGCTTCCGGAGCGTTTTTTAGTCCGACGATGGACGATTTGAAAAAATTGGACACCAAAACTTTCTTGGAAGTCTTTGAAGGCGTACCACAAGCCGAAGTTGAAAAAGCGGATATAGTCAATGGTTTGGATATGATAGCGGCGCTTTCGGCCAAGACCGGTTTCCTGGCTTCGAACAGTGAAGCGAGAAGAGAGTTACAGCAAAACGCGATTTCGTTGAACAAAGAAAAAGTGACAGCGGATTATGTGATTACCGAAAAGGACTTGATTGACGGTCAGTTTTTAATGCTGCAAAAAGGAAAGAAAAATTACTATTTGATTAAAGTTGTATAAATGAAAAGGAACCGAGGAGGTTCCTTTTTTTATTCGCCTAAATCGATTTCCATTTTGTTGGATGTAAACCAGCCCTTGATAAATATTTTGTTGCTCAAGACGTCTTTTTTTTCAGCTGCTGTAAAATCAGAAAGCAGTTCTTCGGTCATTAAGTTGATGTGGAGTTCGATAAAATGCTTTTCTTTTTCTTCTATATAATATTCTATGGCATCGTTTCTATGGTATCTTCTTTTATCCCAGACTAGAATTGACCTGAAGTGTTTGGTTTGATTAGCCTCCATATTTTGAATGTGCTCCAAGAATCCCTCTTTCTTGATTTGAGATAATTGTTCGGGAGTTCTGGATTTTATGTAAGTGTCAACAGAATCAATATATCGAGTGTATTCAGCTTCCGATTTAAAGTACCTAATACTACTATCGCCATTTAAAATACCGTTAGCCTCAATTGCCGTGTCGTTTTCATAAAGTTTGTAGTACACATTGGGACGGAGAGAGCCGGCTCCGATTGGAATAAGATCTTTTGGATTTAAGATAAAAGATATGGGTTTGTTGGTGAGATTGGTTAGGTGGAAATGTAAAACAAATTTTCTTTCGCTTTCACTGGAGTTTAAAACCGATAAAGAGTCGATTTTTATTTCGATTGGTTTTTCTTGTCCAAAAACGGTAATAGCGAAAAAGAGGCAGACAATCAATTTCATAATGGCATTTTGTTTAAAACGAAAAAAAGCCAATTTTATTACAGTACCATTAAATTACAACCGCGAATATCAGAATGATCAAAACGGCCCAAGACCTCGAAAGCGTTGTTGGGTTGTTTTTTGCCCAAATCTTGCGTGGCGATGAAGGCGCAAGAGTTTATGTTGGCCAAGTCGATGACATTAATACCGCCGGTTTTGCCGTAATCCACATAGCTTAACGCATCTTCGGTGTCTCGGATTAAGATGTGCATCCAACTCGGGCATTCGAAAATACCGTTGCCTAAAGAATAGGCTTGAGAGAGCAATTCGGTCATGCCGTATTCTGAATGGATACTTTGAACGCCGAAACCATTGCATAGGATTTGGTGTAGTTCTTCTCGAATCATTTCTTTGCGTTGGCCTTTCATGCCACCGGTTTCCATGATGATGGTGTTTTTGAGCTGAAAGTTTTGTTTGTCGATTAGGTCAAGCAAGGCATAAGTCACTCCTATTAAAATTACATTTTGGCCGGAGTTATCCAGTTCGGTTAATTTAGAAATCAGTTCGTCGTAATTGTGAAGGTAGAAACCACTATGTTCGTTGTTCGACATTTCGATTAAATCTTTGACCATGTAAATCAACGAGGAGCCACTGCGCTCTAAATAAGATGGAAGCAAGGCCAAAACCGCATAGTCTTCGATATTGCCGTAGAATTCAGAAAAGGCTAAGCGATAACTTTGTTCGTATAGTGAGACATCGGTGACTAAATGTTGGCTGGTAATCATTCCGGTAGTTCCGCTGCTGGTGAAGGTTTCTTGGATTGCGTTGGTGTTTGAAACAACTTCATGACTTTTGAAAAATTGTATGGGTAAAAACGGAATTTGAGAGAGCGATTTTACTTTTTGTACATCGGTTTTTAAGAAGTCGCAAAATTCCTTATAGACTTTGTTGTTTTCGTATTGGAAACGAAAAACCTTCAAGGCTATTTTTTCAAATTGCTTGTGCGAGGCAATGGTAAATATGTCTTGCGGCTGAACCAAGTGTTTAAATATTTAGCGCAAAAATACGGAAAATAAAAAAGGCCCTAACGTTCATTAGGGCCTTTTTGGTATTGTTGGATTGGGATTATTTAATCACCAATTTAGTAGTAGCTGTTTTACCTTCTTCAGTAATTCTAACCACATAAACACCGGCGTTTAATCCGTTAACGTTGATAGCGTTATCAGCCGTTGTAGTGTTTAATACTTGTTTGCCTAATACATCAAAAATAGCAACGGTTTTCTCTCCGTTAGCCGCAGTTTCGATGAATAAAGTACCGTTAGCCACCGGGTTAGGATACACTTTCAAACCGGAAATTTGGTTTTGAGTAGTGCCTAAAGTAAAGTTAGCAGTAGTAGCAATTCTTAATTCATCAACTAAAATGGTTGGAGTAGTTGTGTTGCTGTCTTGTCTAAACATAAATCCTCCTAATGCACTAAAAGCAGTAGTAGGAGTAACGCTTAACGTTGGTGAAGCACTTCCTCCGATGGTTGGGTTGATGTATAAGGAAAAAGCATTGTCAGCAAAATCATATCTTAAAACTACATACTGAATGTCACCTGCATTATATAGCGTTGGGTCCCAGTCTGTAGCAGAAGCACCTGTTCCTAAACCGTATTGGTATTGCGTACCGTTTTTACGAATCCAAAGTCTGGCATTAGTAGAAGCGCCGGCAGCATCAGTAAATAATGCAAAATAATTACTTGTTAAATCGGTTGTTACGTTTGCTAAATCAGAAGCGGTTACTATAAATGAAGCGAAAATTGAATCTGCGTTAGTACTGGTGAACAATGTTCTGGATTCACCACCTGCACCTGAAAAAGTAATTGAATTTCCAGATGATGTGATACCGGCATAAGATAAACTTCCACTAGCAATAGTGATGTTATCTCCTGTGTTAACTAATGACCATTTTTGTTCAGCATTTAATGAGCCTCCAACAGTGTAAGGGAATGAATCAGTGAATGGTAAAGTGTTAACCGGTTTACATTCGGGAGCAGTAACGGTTTTTGTTAAGCCACATGCGCCACTAACGGTTAAAGTTACGTTGGTGCCTTCAGGGATGTTGGTGATGATAATATTACCTTGGGCTGTAGTTGATGGATTGTCGCCACCAATAGTTCCGGCATTAACTGATAAATTGTATGAACCGGTATTTCCACCTGTAAAAGGAATAGTAGCAGTGTAAGTATCTATATTCAAAGTTGTAGCATCACAAACAGCAGTTTCTGCATTTAAAGTTAAGCTACAAGCAGCAGCACCGAACCAAGTAGTAAAAACTTTGATTTCATCTACAGTTATATTTTGAGTGGCAGCGTATTGTCTTAAAAATACTCCTCCGATACTGGCTGTTCCACCACCTGTTGTAGTATGTTCAGGTGTTCCTGCAGCAGCTTCAGTAGCCGGAACTCCGGTAGATCTAACCCAAATGCTGGCGGCACCGGCTGCAGTTACGTCATATTTCACTATAATAAGGTAGGTGGTGTTCAAATCGAAATCTGTAGGAGTTGCTGCAAAAGAAGCTGTACTCGTGTTTGAGATTCCAAAATTAATTTTACCGGTTGTAGTTGATGGTTTTACATAAATTCTAGCGGCAAATGTACTTGGAGCAGTTCCTAAATGCGCAAAGTAACCGGCATCACCGGAAGTAACATTTACTAAAAATGAGAAATACAAAGATCCGGAAGTTACAGCAGCAGCAAAAGGTTTGTTGATGTCTTCTCCTGTGTTGTCGAGTCTTGCGGCATTGTTGGCAGCAGTGTTGTAGCCTGCGTAGGTCAATCCGTTTGAAGCTCCAACATCAACTGCGTTAGTTCCTGCACCACTGTGTGCGCTCCAACCGTTTGCAGTTAATACAGCATTGTCCGGATAATTAAAATCTTCTGTCAATACTTGTCCGAAAGACAAAGTGCTTACAGTAAGTAATAATAAAGAGTAAATTTTTTTCATTTTTTTAAGTTTATTTAGCCCACAAATATAAGCACAATATTTGTTTGCCGAAAATAAGAGCGTAAAAAAATGATTAAAAAAAAGTTAAACCTACAAAGTTTAACTATCTGACAATTAGTTTTCTAGTAGTAGTGGTGTCTCCTTCGGTAATTTTGATGATGTAAACACCCGGCGGGATAGTGCTGATGTTTAATTCGCGAGAAGAAATGGTAGTTTGTAGTACCTTTTTACCCAATACATCAAAAATTAAAATCTCTTTGTCTAAGGTAGTTTTTGAAGTGATGTAGATTTTTCCGTTGCTTACCGGATTTGGATAAAAACCAAGTGTTTCTCCTTGTTGCTTCCCATCCTGAGCAAAAGCGCCGAGAGAGAACAAGCAGAAAAATAAAAGGGTGTATAAGTAGTTTTTAGCCATGACAAAAATTTGGTTAAGACAAATGTATAAAAATATTTTCAAATATTGTACCAAAAAAAACTCCTTCTTGTTGGGAAGGAGTTTTTTACGGTTATTTTTTTTTGATTATAAGTTTTTCAACCAAGTTCCGGAAGTAAAGGGTGCTGTGTTAGCTCCAACCGCATTGGCGTTAACTCCAACGATAGTATCAATGTTGGTGGTGTCACCGGAAATTCCGTTACGAGTTAAAGCGGTGATGAAAGTGATACTTGCGTTGTTTACTTTCAAAGAGCCATCTTGGAATTGCCCCAATTGGTTTCTCAAATCAACACCATAGCCTACGTTTGTTACTTTTACGTTAGAAATGTTTCCTGCAGTTCCTTCTTTAAAGTTGAAAGCAGCTTTGTTTGCATTTCCTGAACCTGTGATGGTTACATTAGTAACTGTAGGATTTGCTCTTGGAGAACTGTTAAACTCTACCGGTAAATTAGAACATTCAAATCCAAAATCACCATTAGTAGGTTGAATAATCCAAATGTTACTTAAGGTTCCTCTGTAACCTCTGTCCCAGTCGATGTTGTCGTCTTCACATCCAAATGCAGCAAGGTTTGTAGCATTTACTGCGCCGCCAAAAAATTCAAATGCATCATCAGCGCCTTTGTAGGCTTGTAAGTTTTCTAAAACCGTACCTGAACCTACTCCGAAGAAAGAAAAAGCATTGTACTCCGCAGTACCTCCGGTGATAGCAGCACCTGCATATTCTACTCTTACATATTTTAATGTACCTGAATTGTCAGCATCATCGTTACCGCCATATACTAAACCACCGGCTTCAGCAACTTCTGTTCCTCCGGCAACATTAATTCTGGCTTTTCCGTTAATAATAATACCTCCCCAAGCACCAATTTGTTGTGATTGAGCAGTAAATACAATTGGAGAAGAAGAAGTTCCTACAGCTACTATTTTTCCGCCTTGCTCTACTTGTAAATAATTTGTTCCTGCTGCTTGGTCAGCTGTAGTTACAGTAAAAGTGGTTCCGGCTTCAATAGTCAATGTGGCGCCGGCTTTAACTACAACAACTCCTTTTAAATTGTAGTTTCCTGTAGGAACGTTTAAGTCTGTTGTAATGTTACCTTGAAGAACTGAACCTTCTAAGTTAGGTACATCAGTTCCGTTTGTTTCATCTGATGAACATCCGATAGTAAAAGCTAAAGCTGCAAAAGCAATAATTTTTAAGAAATTTGTTTTCATGTTAATTTGTTATATTGTTTTGACAAAAGTAATTTTAGGATTTCCAAAAGAGGTTAATCAATGGTTATATAACAGTTATCGCTTAGTGAAATATTTGTAAACAAAATGTTATGCACAAAAAAAGAGAATCCTGAGATTCTCTTTTTTTTAATGCTTTAGTTTTGAACGGTTTATCAGAAGCTGTAAGAAAACTCTAAACCTACTGTAACTCCTTGTGTCAGACGATTGTTTACATTGCTGAACTGACTTGGATTGGCAATTGGTCTTGTAGGGTCTTGGGTAGCTAAAATTTCGGTATTTAAAATGTTTTTCACCGTTAAGTTTAACTGGTATTTTTTAGCAAAAGTGTTGCGCCAAGTGAAGTCTAACATATCAATTGGTTTTTGCTTGATGTCAGATGCGCCATCAGTACCAACGGCATAGATTCTGTCAGAGAAAGTGTTGTAGATGAATGATATTTTCGATTCAACTTTTTCATTTTTAATCAAATCATAAACGATATCGGCATTGATGATAAAATCGGAAGCTCCTTGTAACGAACGCTCAGTTGAAGTTATACGCGGGAATTTGGATTTATCAGCTACTTCTTCAGACTTCATAAAAATGGTATTCAATCCAAAAGAGGTTCTTTTGGTAAAGAAACTTTCGCCGAAAATTACATCTAATCCAAAGTTAGATTCTAACTCTATACCAAACAAATTGGCTTCATCAAAGTTTACAAACTTGGTTAAGAAACCGGTTGAAGTTCCTTCTAACAAACGTGTAATTGGGTCTTGAATGTGTTTCCCGAAAACGGCAACAGCCACCATACTGCTTTGTGTCGGGAAGAATTCGTATTTCAAATCCACATTGTAGTTTTGGGTATTTTTTAAATCAGGATTTCCAATACTGAAGTTTCCGTCTCCGTCTTGGTAACGGAAAGGTAAAATTTCACGGAATCTTGGTTTTGTGGAAGTTTTAGAAGCGGTAAAACGCAAGTTTGATTTTTCGTTTAATTCATACTTTAGGTTAAGCACCGGACTAAAGTCAATTGGATCATAAACTTGTACTTCAAAAGGAGAAGTTACAGTGCTGGTTTCCTTTCTCGACTTGGTTTCACGGAACATGTATTCAAATCGAGCTCCAACATCCAATGTTAATTTTTCCCAATTTCTGTTGTAGTTTACAAAACCGGCATTGATGAATTGAGTGATTTTTACGTTGTAAGTAGGATCCGAAGTGCTGGCGTAAAATAAATTTCCATTATCGAAGTTAGTATCAAAGAATGCTTGGGGATTGTTGGTGTCCATAGTGGTGTCTGTTAAATTACCACCACCATTAACTCTGATTGTCCTGTTGAAAAAGTCGTAATTTGTCATGTCTCCGGCATAACCAAAACGCAAACTGTTTTTTGCTTTTCCGTCGATATCACCGCCGAATTTTATTTCATATTCCGCTTTCCCGTTTACATTAAAATTGTCTAAAACCGAGTAAAAACGGAATGGATTTGCACCATTAAAAGTTACAAAGTCTGCCTCTGAACCAACCCCCTCGGCGATTAAAGTTTTTCGATCAGGCATATTGTTTTTTCCCAAAGTAGCCGCAATTCCGTATTCCAAGGTGTGTTTTTTGTCTTTGAAATATAGGGTTCCTAATTGTTGGATTCCAAAAGAAGTGTTTTCTACATATTTAGTGTCTCTCAAGAAAAACGGACGGTCAATCGTAATGAAGTCGGTGTTTTCTCCTTGAATTTCTTCAATTGTGCTCTCTGAGTTTTGAAGGTAAATGATGTTGAAAAAGAAGTTGTATAAATTGGCTTTTTTAAAGTTCAAACTGGCCAAAGCTGATTTTTGGGTAAAGTATTTAGAATTGGCTACTTCAAAATCCTTAAATGCCGTTCCTTCCGAGTTTAAGTTTCTTCTTTCACCGGTTTGTGACAAATAGTTGTTGCTGAAGTTAACGTTGAATATGTACCCTATTTTTCTGTCGTTAGATAAATCAAATGAATCAGAGTTGGTAATGCTGGTTCCAATACTCATTGGAGCAGTAGTTTGTTCCGGAGACCAAGACGAATTGAAGAGGTCTTTAGATTCAGATGATGAAGCTTGATATCCTAAGGCTACATTTTCGCCAAAAACACCCGGCAAAGCTCGATTGTTTCCGCTGTATCCTAAGAAATCCGTACCTCCTTCACTGCCTGATTTGAAGTCTTTGAAAGTTGTAATAGAGTTGAATCCTGCTGAAACACTTACTTTGGTATATGGTTTTGAACTGATATCTTTTGTCCAAATGTTCAAAGAAGCACCCGCAAAATCTTGGTATAAACCGGAATTAAAAGTTTTAAAAACATCAATGTTTCTAACAATATCAGTAGGAATAAAGCTCAAAGGAATTGTTTTAAGATTCGGATCTGAGGGAATAAAGTTCAAACCGTTTATTTGAAGGTAGTTATAACGATCGTCTAACCCACGAATAAATATACCGCGGTCGGCTACTTTAGAAACCCCTGAAATCTTTGCTACACCTTGTTCTACAGTAGACACACCTTTGCGTTGCATTTCCTGCGCTCCAATACTTTGTTTGATTTCAACAGCATTTTTTTGCTCCAAAAGTAAAGCCGATTCTTTTTCACGACTTACCACTTTCTGAATTACCACATCTTGCAACTGATAGCTTCCTGAACCTAAAGCTTTGTTGATGGTTAAAGTTTCACCGGCTTTCACTACAATTTTTTCTTCTATGGTTTCGTAACCTAAAAAGCTGAATTGTATGGTGTATGTTCCGGCTTCTACACTAAGGCTGTATTTTCCGGTTTCATTAGTGGTTACTCCTATATTGGTGCCTTTAATGATAACATTGGCAAATGGCAGCGGCTCATTGTTTAAATCTTTATCGGTCAAAGTTCCGCTGATAGTTCCTTTGTTTTGAGCAAAGCTTATGAGGTTGATTAATAATAATGTAACGATTAATTTAAGTTTCATTGTAGTCGTGTTTAATTTTGGTGCAAAGAAACCATCGCATTGTAAAGGTCGTGTTACTCCATTATTACCTTTTTGTTCCTTAAGCTTTACCAAATTGTTAACATATTAAATTACCGTTAACTCCATAGATGCGTTATATCACGATTTTGTATTATCTTTACCTTTACTACCGCAAAAACAATTGTGCGTTTGTTATGAAGAAAAAAGACATTAAGATTTTATTAGTCGATGATGAGCAAGACATCTTAGAAATTGTAGGTTACAATCTTGCTCAAGAAGGCTATCAAATTGTAACGGCTACTAATGGTAAAGAAGCCATCGTCAAGGCTAAAAAGGAACTGCCGCATTTGATTATTATGGATGTCATGATGCCCGAAATGGACGGTATGGAAGCCTGCGAAAACATTCGTAAGTTGCCCGAACTAAGTAATGTCATAATCACCTTCTTAACCGCTCGAAGCGAAGATTATTCCCAAGTAGCCGGGTTTGATGCCGGAGCCGATGATTATATCACCAAACCCATCAAACCAAAGTTGTTGGTAAGTAAAGTAAAAGCCTTGTTGCGTCGTTTGAAAAATGACGAACAAGCTACCGAAACCCTTAATGTAGGCGGTATTGAAATCAACAGAGAAGAATATAAAATCATCAAAGAAGGGCGAGAAATTATATTGCCTCGAAAAGAATTTGAACTCTTTTATCTGTTGGCCTCAAAACCCGGTAAAGTTTTCAAACGCGAAGAAATTCTGGATAAAGTTTGGGGGAATGAAGTCATTGTTGGCGGCAGAACCATAGACGTACACATCAGAAAGCTGCGCGAAAAAATCGGAGAAGATTTATTCAAAACCATCAAAGGAGTGGGTTACAAACTCGAAGTCTAAATGAAGGTCAATTTCAAGAAAACATACACTTTTGCGTTAGTTTCTACCACGTACATAACACTTTTTTCCACCGGTTTTCTTGGTATTTTACTGTGGTTTTTCCACGAATTCTCTTGGGTTATCTTACTTGTTTTTGCCTTATCTATGGCCACATTTTCATTTTTTGTGATCCAATATCGGGTGGAGCATTTTATTTACAGAAGGGTAAAAAAGATCTACGACGATGTTTCGTTACTCGAATCTACTTCTTTTCGAAACCAACCCATTACTACCGATATGGCCACTTTAACCAAGCAAGTGAAAAAATTTGCGATGGATAAAAAAATGGAAATCGAAACGCTCAAAGTGCGCGAAGAATACCGTCGAGAGTTTTTAGGCAATGTATCGCACGAACTCAAAACACCTTTATTTACGGTGCAAGGCTATCTTTCTACTTTGCTGGATGGTGCAATGAACGATAAAAACGTCCGAAAAAAATACTTGGAAAGAGCCGAGAAAGGCGTAGAGCGATTGATTTATATCGTAGAAGATTTGGACATGATTTCTAAATTGGAGATGGGCGATTTGAATTTGGAGCTCTCTAAATTTAACATTGTTGAACTCATCCAAAACGTGTTTGATTTATTGGAAATGAAAGCCGATAAAAAGAACATTATTCTCATGTTCGACCGAAAGTACAGCAAACCTATCAAGGTTTTTGGTGATAAAGAAAAAATCCAACAGGTGTTGACCAATTTAATCATGAACTCTATCAAATACGGTAAAGAAAACGGAACTACCGAAGTTAGTATAGAGGATTTGGTGAATAACAAATTAATAGTGCGTGTCAGAGACAACGGTGAAGGCATCGAAAAGCACAATCTTTCCCGAATTTTTGAACGTTTCTTCCGAGTAGACAAAAGCGGTGCCCGCAGTGAAGGCGGCTCCGGTCTTGGTTTGTCAATAGTCAAACACATTATTGAAGCCCACGGCGAAAAAATTTATGTAGAAAGTGAGTTTGGCAAAGGCTCAGAATTCTCATTCACCATGGAAAAGTATAAATAGCTGTTTCCAATTGGCTGTTTCTCCGGTTCTCGGAAAACCTTTATACAAGTCAGTTTCCAATAATTTTTCTACCTTAAATTCGTCTTGTTTGGCAAAGGGTGCCATGCCTTTTCTTTTGAATCTTTTGGCCAAATATTCTTGTTCAAATTGCCCCGGTGTTGGGATAAAAAAGGCCTTTTTGTCCAACTTTGCCAAATCCATTACGGTGGTATATCCGGAACGACAAAGCACTAAATCACTTTCATTAAATGCTTTTTCTACCTCTTCGGAAGTCATGAAATTATAGTAAGTAAAATGATCTTCAATAGTTGTTTTTTGCTCCGTTTCCACTTTTCCTTTGATAAAAAGAATCTTCCCCTTGTAGTTTTTGAGCTCCTCGGTTAGTTTTTCTTCCAACATGGTGCGTTGTGGTTCCGGACCGGATAAAATAACCATTAAATCGTAACGCAACGGCAAGTTTTTTTTGACCAAGCGACTCAACGGACCAAGATATTTTAAATTGAGCGAACTGTCTTCCAAATGGCCTAATTTACCGGTCAGATTGGGCTGGTCTTTACTGTCGGGTATCCAACATTCGGTGAATTTAGCGATAAAAAATTGGTGTAATTTAGAAGAAATCCAAGTGGTTTTGCCCGATAATACATTCAGTTGGTGTGTGATAAAAACACTCGGCACTTTTTTGCTGTAAACGCCCAAACGGTTGTCAGATATGATACCTTTTAAATCGTATTGTTTGACTAAAGCTTTCACTTTCTTCTTTTCTTCAAAAATGGCCTGAATCATTTTCGGACTGTTTTTGATGAGTTTCCACTTGAAGTCTTTTTCATCTTTGGCATATTCTATTTCATAAGAAGGCAGTTCAATCGAAATAAGTTCCGGAAATTCCTTCTGCAAGAGCCGTAAAGCCACACCATCGGAGGCAATTATAGGTGTAAAGCCGAAGTGTTGTAATTCTCTTATCACAGGAATACAGCGGGTGGCGTGACCCAAACCCCAATTTAAGGGTGCGATTAAGATATTTTTCTCAGTTGTTTTCAAGTTGGGAAGGTAAGCTTTTAACATTGCAAAGTAAAAAAGATTTCGGATAGTTTATATTTCCTTAATTTTACCAAAAAATTAAATCTGTGGGCAGTAAGAATAAACTAAAGCGATTCAAGGAAAACGAAACCTTTCAAAATGTGTTCCAACCAACTCGTGAAGAAGTTGTAGGCGGTCAATTTCCGTTGAAAGGCAAATGGAACAGCGAATTTTTCAAAAATAACCATCCCATTATCATCGAATTGGGTTGTGGTAAAGGCGAATACTCGGTAGGATTGGCCGAACAATATCCCGACAAGAATTTTATCGGAATTGATATCAAAGGCGCCCGATTTTGGCGTGGTGCTAAAACAGCCGTTGAAAGCGGCATGCACAATGTAGCATTTGTACGCACCCAAATTGAACTCATCGAAGGGATTTTTGCCGAAGACGAAGTGGCCGAAATTTGGATTACGTTCCCCGATCCGCAAATCAAATACAAACGTACCAAACACCGCATGACTAACAGTGAGTTTTTAAAATTGTACAAGCGAATTTTAAAACCCGATGGTGTTGTGAACTTAAAAACCGACAGCGAATTCATGCATGGTTATACCTTAGGTTTATTACACGGTGAAGGCCATGAAGTGTTATACGCCAATCACAACGTATACAAAAACGAAGGCGCACCTCAGGAAGTAATCGGCATCCAAACCTTTTATGAGAAACAATATTTGGAAATCAACAAGGCAATTACGTATATTCGTTTCAAAATCAAATAGATGACCAATATCTTGCCGCTTGTTTTGGGTTTTTGTATTGCTTTTTTGGCGGTTATACTTCCGGGTTTAATCAACATGACAGCAGCTAAAATCAGTTTGCAAGAAGGTAAAAACGAAGCGGTTAGCTTTGCGGCGGGTGCGGCAGTAGTGGTATTCATCCAAACTTTTATTGCAGTACTGTTTGCCCGATTCATCAGCCAGCACAAGGAAATTGTAGCTACGTTACAAGAAATAGGCATTTTTATATTCACCGGATTGAGTGTTTATTTTTTCTGGATTGCCAAAAAACCAAAGAAAATCAAAACGGAAGCTAAAATCAAAGGCAAAAAGAACCGTTTTTTTTTCGGGATGTTGTTGTCTATGCTCAATTTATTGCCCATCCCTTTTTATGTTTTTGCCAGCATGGGTTTGTCGGCAGCGGGTTACTTCAGTTTTGATAAAATTCCGGTGGCTACTTTCGTTACCGGAGTAGTTTTAGGGTCGTTTAGTGTGTTTTACCTCTATATAGTGGCTTTCAAAAAAATTGAAAAAAAGACCGAATTCTTGATGCGGAATATCAACATTGTCATTGGTTCAGTCACCACTTTTATGGCCATAGTTACCTTACTCAAATTGCTTTACGATTAAAATGGAAGAAAATTTCTTCGAAAGAGTATACGATATTGTTCGTCAAATTCCCGAAGGCAAAGTAACCTCTTACGGCGCTATTGCTAAAGCTTTAGGCTCGGCTCGTTCGGCTCGTATGGTCGGTTGGGCGATGAATGCCAGTCACGGGCGCGATGATGTTCCGGCACATCGCGTAGTCAATAGAATTGGGATGCTTTCCGGGAAACACCATTTTGACGGCACGAACTTGATGCAACAATTGTTGGAAAACGAAGGCATCGAAGTTGTCGATAACCAAATCGTCGATTTTGAAAAGCATTTTTGGCAGCCTGAGGTTAAGCGATTGTAAGCGATATTACTCCAGCAAACAAACCGTAAACTTCGTGCCGTTTTCGCCATTTTCAAAAGCCAAATAGCCGCCGTGCGCTTCAATAATATTTTTGGATAAAGTTAAGCCAATGCCTGCGCCATCTTTCCGGGTAGTGAAAAACGGCAGGAAAATTTTATCTTCAATTTCGGGTTCAATACCGGCACCGGTATCGGTAATCATCAGGTAAAGTCGTTTTTCTTTAAGTTCGGCGCTGATGCTTATTTCTCGCCGGTCTTTCGCTTCTAAGGCATACATACTGTTGGTCAGCAAATTGATAATCACTTGCTCCATTTGGTTGCGATCTACCATAATCCAACGTTTAAAGTTCAGTTGGTTAACCACGGCAATGGACTCTTTTTTAAATAAAGGTTGCATGATTTGCAAACAGCTTTCCACCAATTCCGATAATTCTGTTTTTTCTTTTTTAGGCGATGGCAACATGGCGAGTTTTCGGTAGCTTTCTACAAATTCTTGCAGGTGATTACTGCGGTTGTGCATTGTGGCTACGCTTTGTTTGATGTCTTCTAAATCTTCGGTTGACAAACTTTCTTGTTGGACCAATTCGTTCAAATTTTGCGAAAGCGAGCGAATCGGTGTGAGCGAATTCAACAGCTCGTGTGAAATGACTTTCATCAAATTAATCCAAGCTTCTTTTTCTTTTTTCTCTACTACTTTCTGAATGCTGTCGAGCAAAATAATGTAGTATTCTTGTTCAAAAGTCTTGGTGGCCGAGGTTTGAATCAAAAAGGTTTGAGTGTCTTGTTTGTTGACTCTGATTTGCAACGAACTTTTCATTTCCTGAAAATCTCGCGCTTCAATAATCTCGCAAAGCGATGGCAATTGGTTTTTCAAATAATGCCATCTGGAAACTTTCGGCACTTCAAAATGTTTCGAGAAATAATCGTTCATCAAAAAGATGTTCCAATCCTCGTTTTCTTTTTGTAAGATGATGATGCCGGTTTCGATATTGTTCAAAATCGACCGGTAAATCAGGTCTTTCGAAAGTTGTTCGTGCTGTTTTTCTTTGAGTTTTCCATACAACTGAAACAAATTGGCGTAGTTGTGATAGGATTTGTGTTGGGAAAAATCGGCTGAAAAATCGTTTTGCAAAATCGAGGCAATGGTTCGGTCAAAAACCAAAAACGCATTGCGCAGGAAGAAGTACAATTCGGTCACCAATAAAAAGGTAATGAAAGCGGCAAACAGTCCGGTATACAGCAATTGCTCCGAAAATAAATAGAGGCTCAGACCAACACAAAAAACCACCAAAATCAGGCGGAAGAAAAGCAGTTGGTAGAGTTTGTAATTTTTAAACATTTATTCCGGATTGAGGTTGTATTTTTCCATTCTTCGGTATAAAGCGGCACGCGACAAACCTAATTCTTCAGCCGATTTACTAATGTTGTACTGGTGTTTGACCAACACTTTTTCGATGGTGTTTTTTTCTACATCCGACAGCGGCAAATCGTCTTTGCTTTCATAAATTGTAACCAAGTCTAAGTCTAAATCAGCTGCGGAAATGGTATTGTTTTCACACAAAATCACAGCGCGTTCAATGCGGTTTTCCATCTCTCGGATGTTGCCGTTCCAAGCGTGTTTTTCGATTTGTTCCAATGCCTTTTCACTAAAGACAATTTCGTTTCGGTTGTATTTGGAGACCATTTTATTCAATAAAAATTGCGCCAACGGAATTTTGTCTTCTTTGCGTTCTTTCAAAGAAGGCAAAGTAATTTCCATAGTGTTGATGCGATAGTACAAATCCTCGCGGAAGTTTTTTTGAGCGACTTCAGCTTTCAAATTTAAATTCGTAGCTGTGATGATTCTCACATTAAGCGGACGCGGTTTCGATTCGCCCAAACGGATTACGGTTTTGGTTTGGATGACTTGCAATAATTTCGATTGCAAATGTAAAGGCACATTCCCAATTTCATCGAGGAAAATGGTACCGTTCTGCGCATTTTCAAAGCGTCCGGCGGTATCGGCTTTAGCATCGGTAAACGCACCTTTGGCATAACCGAACAATTCGCTTTCAAAAATATTATCGTTTAACGAACCCAAGTCAACATGAACAAAAGCATTGTTTTTTCGTTCGGATTGTTGGTGAATGTATTGCGCCATCACAAATTTTCCGGTACCGTTTTCGCCTAAAATCAAAACATTGGCATCGGTTTTGGCTACTTTTTCACCCAAAGCATGAGCCTTTTGTATCAAATTAGACTGGCCTATAAAAAACGAATCCGTTAAAGTTGTTTTCTCCGTTTTCTTTTTAACTTTTCTGGATTCTTCTACGGCGTGTTTAACGGTTTGTAATAGTTTTTCATTTTCCCAAGGTTTCAGCACATAATCAAAAGCACCATTTTTTAAACCTTCTACTGCAGTTTCTACTTTGCCGAAAGCCGTCATTAAAATAACGATGGTTTTAGGCGAAAGCGTTTTGATCTCTTTTAAAAAATACAAGCCTTCTCGTCCGTCTTCAAAACCAATTCGGTAATTCATATCCAATAACACCACATCAATGTCATTTTCAGACAACAATCGAAGCACATTTTTCGGATTGTTGAGCGTAAAAATCGTCTCAAAGTGTTTTTTTAAGAGCATTTTGGCCGCAAAAAGAATGTCTTCTTGGTCGTCTATGACTAAAATATTGGCATTGGTTTTTTTCATGGAAGCGAATTGTATTTTGAGTCACTGTTCGGTTTCGGACAAATGGTGTTCGATTATGAACACCTTTATTTTTTATTCAGCTGTAAATTGCTTAAAAACAGCGTTTTGTAAATTTTAAAACTTTGGCACAAAATTGTACTCACTCGTACTAAAATAGTTACAATGGACACCATCATCAATCGTAAAAATAATAAAAAAAAGTATCTCACCGCAGCGGTTTTAGCGGCACTTATTTTAGGTTATGCGGCATACAGTATGATTACCAAAAAAAGAATGTATAACGTGGCCAAAAGTGAAATCACCATTAAAACGGTGGAATCTGATTATTTTGAAGATTTTATGGTATTTCAAGCTCGAGTGGAGCCTATGAATTCTATTTTGGTTAACATAGTCGAAGGCGGTTCGGTGCAAGAAATTTTTGTGAGCAACGGCGACAGAGTAACCCAAGGTCAACCTTTGGCCCGATTGTACAACCCTAACACCGAGCTGAACTACATGCAGCAAGAAACGGCTATTATCGAGCAAATTAATAATCTCAACAAAGCCAAATTGGATTTGCGTAACCAAGAACTGAATTTGGCCAAAGACTTAGTGTCGATTGAACACGATTACCAAGACGCCAAAAATTTATATGATTTGCACAAAAAGTTATTCGAACAAGAAATTTTAGCCAAAAATGATTGGGAGAAAACCCAAGAGAATTTTCGCTTTCAAAAAGAACGCATGAACATCATCAAACAAAGTGTGACTAAGGAAAAACAAGCCAATCAAATTCAAATCGGACAACTCAATCAATCCATCGGTATCATGGAAAAGAGTTTGGGTGTTTTGCGTACTAACAAAAAGAATTTTTTAGTAATGGCACCACTTTCAGGTCGATTGTCTTCGTTTGAACCGGTGCTGGGACAAACCTACCAACAAGGTCAAACTTTGGGGAAGATAGATGTGATGAAAGGCTATAAATTATTAGCCGATGTAGACGAGTTTTACTTGCCTAAAGTAACCCAAGGGCAAAAAGGAACTGTGGATTTTAACGGACAGGAAGTAGCTGTGGTAATTGCCAAAGTAATACCCGAAATCAAAGGCGGGAAGTTTCAGGTTGAGCTGAATTTCAGCGGCAATGAGCAACTCGATTTGAAACAAGGTTTGAGTTTCAGTGTGCGACTGAGTTTGTCGGAAAAAACCAAATCGATAGTGCTTTCTAAAGGCACTTTTTACCAAGAAACCGCAGGAAAATGGATCTTTGTTGTCAACGGTAATAAAGCAGAAAGACGCAACATCACCATCGGCAGAGAAAATCCTTTATACTATGAAATTATCAAAGGGTTACAACCGGGAGATAAAGTGATTACCTCTACCTATAGAGATTATTTGGAAGCTGAGGTACTCAATATCGAATAAATCAAAATCAAAAAACGAACACTATGATACACATTCAAAATCTTTCCAAGGTTTTCAGAACCGAAGAAGTCGAAACCAAAGCCTTAAGCGAAGTTTCAATCACAATCAATCAAGGCGAATTTGTTACCATTATGGGCGCCTCGGGCAGCGGAAAATCGACGCTGTTGAACATCGTTGGTCTTTTAGACAGTGCAACTGCCGGTAACTATCAGCTCCTTAATCAAGAGATAACCGGTTTAAGCGAACAAGAAAAATCCAAAATCAGAAAGCAAAACATTGGCTTCATCTTCCAAAATTTCAACTTGATTGACGAGTTGTCGGTATTTGACAACATCGAATTACCGTTGATTTACAACAATGTTCCGGCTCCTGAAAGAAAGCAGAAAGTAGCCGCCATAGCCGAGCGTTTAGGAATTTCACATCGCTTAAAACATTATCCGCAGCAGCTTTCCGGCGGTCAACAACAAAGAGTAGCTGTAGCCAGAGCCTTAATCAACGATCCGAAAATCATTTTAGCCGATGAACCTACCGGAAATCTCGATAGTAAAAATGGTAATGAGGTAATGGAACTGCTAACCGATTTGCACGCTAATGGCTCGACCATTCTAATGGTGACGCATTCGGATTACGATGCTTCGTTTTCGCAGCGCACCATTATCATGAAAGACGGTATGGTACTTTCTGAAAAAACCAACAGCAGAAATGTCGATGTTTTCATGTCATAATACTAACGTTTAAAAATTACAATCATGTCGAAAATAATAATCACCACTGTTTCTTTTTTATTCAGTTTAATGGCTTTCGGACAAGTTTCGGAAACCAGAACGGTAGCCGAGTTTTCTAAGCTGAAAGCTTCTCAGGGTATTGAAGTTTTTTATACTGTTTCTGCCACACAAAGCGTGAAAGTAGAAACCGATGACAACGAAAAATTGGCCTACATCAAAACCGAAGTAGAAGGCCAAACCCTTAAAGTGTATGTTGATAATAATTCCAAAGAAGACTACAGCTACGGCACCGGTAAAGGAAAAAACATCAACGGAATGCGTTTTAAAGTTTTAAAAGTATACATCACCGGTAAAGCACTTACTGCCATCAAAGCGAGTTCTTCTGCCAGTGTGAAAGTGGAAAACCTGAATTCGGTGGACCAATTGGAAGTGGCTGCCAGTTCGTCGGCGACAGTTTCCGGAACTTTTGATTGTACCGATTTGCAAGTTGATGTTTCTTCGAGTGGCAATTTTAAAGGAAAAGTCAATGCCCAAAATGTGGCTGTGGAAGTCAGCAGCTCAGCCGATTGCGATTTGATAGGAAAAGCCGTAAAAGTAACCATCAAAGCCAGCAGTTCAGCCGATTGTAATGCCAAAGATTTACTAGCCGAAGTGGTTACAGTTAAAGCCAGTAGCTCAGCCGATGTTACTGTTTTTGCAACCAAATCATTAGATGCCACAGCCATTTCCAGCAGTAGCGTGGATTATTTCGGCAACCCTTTTCAAGTGAATACCGATAAAAGTTCTTCGGGTTCTGTGAACAAACGATAATCATCATCCATCATCAAAAACGAACAAATCATGTTAAAAAACTGGTTACACATATTTTTATTCCAAATCAAAAACAACAAGCTATTCACGGCGCTGAATGTTTTAGGGTTAAGCATTGGAATAGCCGGACTTATCTTTGCCATTTTGTATTGGAACGATGAGCACAGTTACAACGCTTGGAATCCCGAGAAAGAAAAGGTCTTTGAATCCATTAGTAAAGTAAGCGAAGACGATTATTGGGCAAGTAACGTAGCAGCATTCGAATCCTATTTCAAAAAAGATTTTCCCGAATTGGAATCGTATTGCTATTTCGATAATTGGTATTTTGAAGAAATCATACAATACCAAAACAAAAAAGAAATCGTTAAGATTACCGATGCCCAAAAAACATTCTTCGAGTTTTTCCCTTTTACATTTGTGAAAGGAACGGCAAAAAGTGCTTTGCAAGACAATGCCAGTATTGCTATTTCTGATAAAACAGCGGAGCGATTATTTGGTTCAGAAGAACCAATCGGTAAACTGTTGACTTGCTCCGGCCGGAAGTTGGTAGTAAGAGGTGTTTATACTATTCCCGGAAAATCCTCTATGGCTCCGAATGCTGTTACTAGTTTGATGGACAGTCGATTGGTGGAAAACAAGGACAACTGGGGTAATTTCAATTACGGTTTGTTGTTAAAACTTAAAAATCCGGCCGACAAAGACAAAGTAAGCGCTCGCATGGAGAAAGTTCTTCACGAAAACCGTGCAGTTCGTTGGGCCAAAGAAGAAGGCTTAACCATAGCCGAATGGATGAAAAAAAACGGTCCCAACAGAACCAAAATTATTTTAGAACCACTCAAAGACGCCCGATTGCATGCCATTACAGAAGGCTACGCGGAAGGAAAAGGGAACTATCAGTTTTTGTTGATCATGTTGGGGTTGTCTATCTTAATCTTGGTACTTTCTATCGTTAACTATGTCAATTTAGCCACTGCAAACGCTATCAAAAGAGCTAAAGAAGTAGGCGTGCGAAAAATTTTGGGTGCCTCAAGAGTTAATATTATCAAACAGTTTTTATTTGAAACAGTGCTTACAGTGTTGTTTTCAATATTACTCTCCTTGGTAATTGTCGAACTTTCCTTGCCTTATTACAATGAGTTTTTGGGTAAGAAGTTACTCATTCACGGCAATCAATTTTATGGGCAATTGATTTTGATTTTTATTTTGACTATTGTTCTGGCAGGAATTTTTCCGGCCATTTATGTGTCGAATTTTGAAACTTTAAAAGTGTTGAAAGGCAATTTCGGTCGAAGCAAAAGCGGCATCTGGCTCAGAAACGCCATGTTGATACTGCAGTTTTCGATAGCCACTTTCTTCATTATCGGCTCTTATATTGTTTACCAACAAATTCAATACATCAGTACCAAAGATTTGGGTTTTAAAGGCGATAAAGTAGTGGCTATTTCCTATCGCAATCCTTACGATTGGAGGGAGAAAGATTACCTGGCTAAACTCACCAACCGCTATAATCTGATCAAAGCCGAAGTGTCTAAAATAAATGGTGTGGCCCAAGTGTCAACAGGAGCATTTGCTTTTGGTTCAACCAATGGTTCAACGTCGAGTTTTGTTTACAAAGAAAATACGATTCAAGGCCGCAATATGGGTGTCGATTTCGGAATGTTGGAAATGATGCAAATCCAACTCAAAGAAGGCCGCTTTTTGTCGGAAAAAATAGCTTCCGACACCATCAACTCGATGTTGATTAACGAAACCACTTTGAAAATGATGAACGAGAAAAATCCGATTGGCAAAGAAATTGACTGGAACGGCAATAAGCTTAAAATAATCGGAGTGGTAAAAAATTTCAACCTGTTCGGCCCGCAAGACGATATTCCACCGATGGTGTTTTTCCACTTCAAAACCATCGATTGGATGTTGCAAAATGCGAGCAAGATTCACGTTAAAATCAGCGGTGATAATCCGGAGCAGACTTTAGCGGATATCGAAAAATTCTGGACCAAAAAAGTCGACACCGAATATCCGTTCAATTATGATTTTGTAGATAAAGCCTATGCGCGGACTTACGAGACTTATGTCAAACAAAAAAACTTGTTTTCATTGCTGAATGTTATCGTAATTCTGATTGCGCTTTTCGGCTTGTTTGCCTTGGCTTCCTATTCTATTCAGCGGCGAATGAAAGAAATTGCCATTCGCAAAACCTTAGGTGCAGAAACCGGTGTTTTGCTCAAAGAACTGTCCAAACAGTACATCGTTTTTTGTTTGATTGGGTTTGCCATCGCACTATTTCCGGTGTATTACTTGCTCAACAAATGGTTGGAAAACTTTGCCTTCCGTATCGAAATCAGTTTTATTCCTTTCGTAATTGGTTTTATAGTTTTGTTACTGTTAACACTATTGGTGGTGCTTTCCCGAGCGTATCAAGCCACCCGATTAGACGTCTTGAAATATTTAAAATATGAATAGAAAAGCTTTTTTAATTGTTTTACTGTATACGTTTTGCCCTTCTGTATTTGGTCAGGATCAGTCCTGGCCATTGCAGAAATGCATTGCCGAAGCGATGAAAAATGCCATCGAAATCAAGATAGAACAGCTTAATGTCAAAAAATCGCAAAAGCAGCACAATTCAGTGGTCAATCAAATGTTGCCGAGTATTTCCTTTACGGGAAATCAAAGCTACAATTTTGGGTCAACTATCGATCCGGCTACCAATGGCAGGGTAAGTTCTAACATCCAAAACGACAATTTCTTTTTGAATGCCCAAATGAGTCTTATCGATTTTAAAGCCTTTGCCACCGCTCAAAAAACTAAAATTGAGATTGAGAAAGCCAAAGCCCAATTGGCTATTATCGAAAACGAATACCAACTTCAAATCTTGGAGAGTTATTACCAAGCTTTGTTTACGCAAGAATTATTGAAGATTCAGAAAGAGCAATTCAAAAATGCACAATTCAATTTAAACCGTGTGACCAAGGAAGTCGAAATTGGCAGCAAACCAAAAAGCGATTTGTACGATATACAACTCAGTTTTGCCCAAGAAGAATTGCGCATGATGGAAACCGAACAGTTGTTGTTACGCCAAAAAACACAGTTGTTTCAACTCATGAATGTAAACGATGTGACAGTTTCCGAAGTGCTATTGGAAAATGCTATACCAACCGATGACAGCAACGCAGCAAACCAATCGATTTCAAACCCTAAGATTAAGTTTGCCGAACTCAATTACCAAAGCATTCGCAAAGATACCCGTTTAGAAAGAGCCAATAATTTACCCACGCTTACAACGTACTATGGCTTTTCAACATTTTATTACAAGCCTTTGAACCAACCCAATGTGGTAGTGGACAATTTTAACCAACAAATCAGCGACAACAAGAATCACCAATTGGGTATCCAACTCAATGTGCCGATTTTTAACGGTTTCCGAAACAATAAAAGAATTTCTGCTGCCAAACTGGAAACCGAGAAATCCAAATACGCCATCGAACAGGAAAAGCTCAAAGTGCAAAACCAAATCGACTTGGAAAACCAAAATAAAAAGAATTACAT
>Ga0208243_1000086_pt1 | contig 90466 bp, 76 predicted proteins | sample Subbio2Aug_QV12A_FD_184826 | JGI IMG/M metagenome (GOLD analysis project Ga0208243, IMG submission 184826) | Serpentinite rock and fluid subsurface biosphere microbial communities from McLaughlin Reserve, California, USA - CR12Aug_QV12A (SPAdes) | ecosystem: Environmental > Terrestrial > Deep... | reverse complement strand
CTGTACGATGTCGTAATTCACCACGTTAATCACTACTTCCTTAGTAGCTTCACAATTTTCCAAGGTGTGTTTTGTAGTGTTGTTTCTCACCCGTCGCGCCGGCGAAAAAACCAGTATCGGCGGATTGGAACTAAACACATTAAAAAAACTGAACGGCGACAAATTAGGATTTCCGTTGGCATCAACCGTACTGGCAAAAGCAATCGGTCGCGGTGCCACAGCACTTTGCAAATAGCCTTGCAACTGCGCCGGTGAAAGCGTATGAGGTTCGAAACTGAGCATAGATTTTATTTTTTCCAAAAATACAATTTTAATTGATTGTAAGAGCGAGTGGTTCGGGCATTCTTGCGGTCCGTTTTCCTGCTTTCTGTTGCAATCTTATTGTATTTTCCTTCCGCTTCGCTTCAGGATAATCCAAAAGGATTTCCACGGCAATCAGGGCTAAACCTAAATCGTCTTGCACTTTTGACGCTTTTGTCTATATTTATAAAAAATTTAGCATGCAGTTTTCCGAAAGAAGAAACATCACCCGTTGGATTATCATAGTGACTTCCTTTGTCATAGTGACACTGATTCTTTGGAACACCTATACTTTCTTTCAAATCTTCAAAAATGAGGAGCGCATCAAAATGGAGCTTTGGGCACAAAGTTTAAAAGCCTTCAATAATGCCGACCCTGAAACCGGCGATATTGAGTTGCCCAGCTTAATCATGAGCAACAATAAAACCATCCCACTTATATTGACTGAGGAAAATAAAATCATCAATCACGTTAATATTGAAGATGATGTTGCCAACGATAAAGTGAAGCTCAAAGACTATCTGGAAAAACTCAAAAAAGAAAACAATCCTATCGTTATCGAATACAATCCCGGTAAATTTTGGAAACTCTACTACGGCAATTCGTCGTTGCTCAACAAACTCAAATACTATCCTATTGCCTTGTTGTTGATCATTTTCTTGTTTGCCGCCGTGGTGTATAACTTCTATCGCAGCACCAAAATGGCTACGCAAAACAAACTTTGGGCCGGTATGGCTAAAGAAACAGCACATCAAATAGGCACGCCATTGTCATCGCTAATCGGTTGGCTCGAGATTATGAAAAGCAGTAACGTCGACCCGAACATGGTAGCTGAAATTGAAAAAGACATCTCCCGTTTGCAAACCATTACTGATCGGTTCTCCAAAATCGGCTCAGAACCTATCTTGGAAAAACGGAACATCATAGCCGAAACAGAGCAATCTTTCGACTACTTGAGATCGAGATTCTCCAGTCAGGTTGAATTTAGTTTTAAGGCACCCCAAAAACCGATTTTGGTATCTTTAAATCCGGCGCTTCACAGTTGGACGATAGAAAATTTGGTAAAAAACGCCATCGATGCCATGAAAGGTCGCGGTCAACTTTCAGTAGTGATTGAAAACGATGACCAATGGGTAAAAATTTTAGTGACTGATACCGGAAAAGGCATTCCGAAAAACCAATTCAACAGTGTTTTCGAACCGGGTTTTACTACCAAAAAAAGAGGTTGGGGTTTGGGTTTATCACTCACCAAGCGAATTGTTGAAGAATACCACAAAGGAAAAATCAAAGTATTGCATTCGGAAATTGGTAAGGGAACGACTATGCAGATTACCTTTAAAAAAACGAGTTAATCCGTCTATCCTCTGCCGGAAAGCAGTAATTTTCGGCCAATTTTGGTTCTGCTTAAATAGTCGTTTAAAAAAGTTTCTTGCTTTTCAACTTCTCTTAAATTACTACTGATATTCTTTTTCAAATCGGAAAACATAGCGGCATTCTGACTTCCAACAGTTCCGATTTTGTACACCTCATCGTTACAGTACAAAAACTTATCTTTTACGCTTTGGAACATGGCTTTCAATTCCTCATCAGCCATAGCCGGTTTAAATTGGCGTTGTCTGTACATCATATAGTCGTTAAAAAAGGCAATGGCTTCGTTGTACTTGGTGATTAATTCGTTCAATCGGTCAATATTTTTATTCGCTGTGAGTGCCGTAAAATTTCCTTTCAACAGTTTGTGATACTCCACAATTAAAGCATTTTTAAGACCATTTTCCTCTACTCTGGCGGCTTCCTCAAAGGCTTTTTCGTTTTCGGATAACTTTTCGTAACGCTCAATTTCCGTTATATAATCGAAGCTCTTTTTAGGCTTGTTGGGCATTTCTTTGCCGTCATAAAACTCCTGATTGTTCCAAGGCGAATTGAGAAACTGCCACAAATAATCGAATGGCATGTGTGTGTTAATCATCTTTTGAGGCGACACCTTGAAATAGGCATTGTTCAACTTTTTGACAAATTTTTGCTTATCGACATAACCGGCGCCCCAAGTGGGATCAAAAAGATACCATTGCCCATCGATTTTGGAAGCGCACCAAGCATGGGAAATAGGCGATACTTTTCCGGCTTGTTTGGTATAACCGGTGATAATTACGGTAGGAATATCGAGTAAGTTGGCTATTGCTTTAAATACTTCAGCATAGTGAATGCAAACTCCTTTTCGGGTACTCAAAGCTTTGGCAATCTTTTCTTCGGGCGAATCCAATTGATTGGGTTCAAACATATTTGGAACGTCATAAACAATAGAAGATGCTGTCCAATAATAAAGTGCTCTCAATCGTTCCGAAGGTGTTTTAAAATTGGTATCGATATAACGGGCAATACCGGCAGCACTTCCGGTCAAATCACTGGGAATTTGGCTCATTTTAGCATCCGTTACCGCATACGGATTCGGTACTTGGCCAAAACCAAAAACCGTCCAAAAAAGGCATACTGTTTTTAAAAATATTTTCATCACAAAACCCTATAAAAAACCCTGCCAAAGGTGTAGCAGGGTTTACATTTTTATCTTTTAGCAACTTATAGTTGCTCTTGTATTTGGTTCGCCAAGGTTTCAAACTCTTCTTTGGTTAACGCCACTTTTCGTTGGAAACGCATATCATCCATATCGTGTAATGGAATCAAGTGTACGTGAACGTGCGGCACTTCTAAACCAACTACAGCTACGCCAATTCGTTTGCAAGGAACCGTTTTCTCTATGGCTTTGGCCACTTTTCTGGAAAACTGCATCAAGCCCAAATAATGGTCTTCTTCCATGTCGAAAATCTTATTGATTTCTTGTTTCGGAATGCAAAGCGTGTGACCTTTAGCATTAGGATTAACATCCAGAAATGCCAAATAGCGGTCGTCTTCGGCAATTTTGTAAGCCGGAATTTCTCCGTTAACGATTTTGGTGAAGATAGAACTCATGTTAGTCTCTGGTTATTTCTAAAATCTCGAAGTTTAATTTTCCGTTCGGCACACTAATTTCTGCAATTTCACCAACCTTTTTCCCTAACAATCCTTTACCGATTGGCGAGGTTACCGATATTTTTCCTGATTTCAAATCGGCTTCACTCTCGGCCACCAAGGTATATTTCATTTCCATACCATTGGCTTGGTTTTTAATTTTTACTTTAGATAACACCAAGGCTTTCGACAAATCCAATTGAGACTCATCAATTAAACGGGCGTTTGCATACAGCTCTTCCATTTTGGCTATACGCATTTCCAAAAGCCCTTGTGCTTCTTTCGCGGCGTCGTATTCCGCATTCTCTGATAAGTCTCCTTTATCTCTGGCTTCGGCTATGGCTTGGGAGGCTTTTGGTCTTTCTATACTTTTAAGTTGTTCTAATTCGTCTTTTAATTTTTTTAATCCTTCTGCGGTGTAATACGATACTGTACTCATAATTTCATCATTTATATAAATAGAAAAAATCCCATCGGAACGGGATTTCTTTTTGCAAAGATATTATTTTAATACTTATTTCAAATTTGTTTGCGTTGGATAACGCTTGTCAAAGTTAATTAAATTAAATTTGTTTCGCTATAGGAAACCTAAAATTTATATGAAAAAGATACTCTTGTTGTTTTTAATGGCCTTGACCTTGAGTTGCGATGGCGGTTCGGTAAATTATAACAACCCAAACATCCCTAATTACCAGGTTAATCTACAAATTAACATGAATTTACCGGGTTACACCAACCTACAATTTCCGGGCAATCGTGTTTTGGATTACAGTCAGGGTGCACGCGGCATAGTGGTTTTTAATACCGGGAGCGGTTACAATGCCTTCGATTTGGCCTGTCCGAATCAAGCTTTCAACATTTGCGCCGAACCCATGACAGTAGCGCAAGGAAACACCAATGCCGAATGCAATTGCGACGACAGTTTTTACAGCTTGTACACCGGAATTGGACAAGGACAACAATATCCCATGAAACCTTATAGGGTAACGATTAATGGAAACACCCTAATCATAACCAATTAAAAAAGCCGAACAGTTTGTTCGGCTTTTGTTTTATAATTTTATCGTTGCTCCTGCTAAGAAATTGATTCCGGCTTGCGGGTAAAATCCGGCGCCTTCTATAGTGGTTACATTGCCCGGCGTAGTCCAATCATCATCATAAGTGTAAAAATACCCGTTAGACTCGTATTCCAAATTGAACAGATTATTGACTAAGGCTGAAAAGACAATTGATTTCACACCTTTGTTGATTTTCCACTCGTAAGTAACGTTCAAATCGTTTACAAAATAGGCATCGAGTTTAGAACGCTCAGAATCAATATTGCCCATGAATTGGTCGCTTACAAACTTAGAGAACAAAGAAAGTTGCAACGTTTTTACAGGACTGTAAGTAATTCGGTTCCCAATAACCCAATCCGGTGAAAAAGCAATAGTTGTATTGCCTAAATTTTGTAACACGCCGTCTCTTTGGAACACGAAGTCGCGGTTTTTGTTTTGGCTAAACGTTACATTCGGATTGACAATCCATTTATCGGTTAAGGCAATCACCGATTCCACTTCCAACCCTACGCGATAACTTTTCCCACTATTGGTAAAAATAGGCGAACCAACATCGTTTAACGCTCCGGTTAACACCAATTGGTTTTGGTAGTTCATGTAGAAAGCATTGGCCGAAATGTTTACCTTTTTCGATTGGTATTTCCAACCTAACTCGTAATCGAATAAACGCTCCGGTTTGGTGCTGCCATTTTCGTAGTCATCCCGTCGTGGTTCTTTGTTAGCTATACCGAAATAACCGTAAAAGGAATGTTTATCGTTGAAATCGAAATTCAATCCCAATTTCGGATTAAAAAATCGGAACGTATCATTCACGTCATCAAAGCGGAAACTCGTAGCTTCATAAAACACCATACGGTATTGCAAATCGGCAAAAACATTCAACTTACCAAATTGTTGCGATGCTTTAGCATACACATTCACATCGTCTTTGTTCCCGATATTGTTGTAATAACGATTGGCGGCAGGCACATAATATTGCGTCCAAACCACTTCTCCGAAATGGTCACCCAAATAGCGATTAGCTGCTCCGCCAAGCATCACGTCGGTTTTAGGTGTTTTGTAGTTTAATGAAAAAACAGCCCCGAAGAAATCGTTGTCCAACCATCTTTTGCGCACCAAATCGGATATGGCATTGCCCTGGAAATCAGGCAAATTGTAATCGGCTAAGGTTTCGTCTTCGCGGTATTGCTTGAAATAGCCTTTTCCAATCGTATAATGCAAAGCGGTATTGGAAACCCAACGGTCTGACCACTTTTGAGACCAATGCAATTGGAAGTGATTTTGTGCATAATTATCCGTTTCATCGTCGTAAAATTGCATGTTGCCGTTTTCATCAAAATACATTCCGGCCGGGTTGAATGTCCTATCGTTACGGAGTTTTTCAGGATCTTCTATACCGTACCAAGCTTGATAGGTTTTCTCTTTACCTCCGAACGCTATTGCTTTAATCAAGGTCTTTTCGGTCACATAATTGGCATTGAAAAAATAACCGAATAAGTTAGAAGAAGCACGGTCGATAAACCCATCTGAGGCAATATTGGACAAACGGGCGTTGATTTCAAAATTATTGTGCAAGCCCGTTCCGAAGGCCAAAGTATGTTTGCGCGTTCCGAAACTTCCGCCTGAGTTAGCAATTTCGGCATACGCCTTTTCCTGATACGATTTGGTTTGCATATTCAAACTGGCACCAAAAGCACCGGCACCATTAGTCGATAATCCTACTCCTCGTTGCAATTGAACGCTTTCCAATGAAGAAGCAAAATCAGGCAAGTTGACAAAAAAAGTGCCTTGACTTTCACTGTCATTAAAAGGAATCCCGTTTAAGGTAACATTGATTCTTGAACCGTCAGCACCTCGAACGCTCATGTAAGTGTAGCCAACTCCGTTTCCGGCATCGGTTGTTGTCACTACCGACGGTAGGTAGTTGAGTAAAATCGGAATATCTTGCCCAAGATTTCTGGGTGACATTTCCTTTTTAGTGTAATTGGTAAAGGTAACGGGATTTTTGCCTTTGGCTCTGACCGCTGATACCGTCACTTCCTCAAGTTGATTGACTTTTGTAGTGTCCTTGGTTGTTTCCTGTGTAAAGCCTATTAAAGGCAAACAGCAAAAAGCGGTAATCAATACTGCCTTAGTACCTTGTACTTTGTACTTCGTACTTTTTGTAGTGAATAAAGTTTTCATTCGTAATGTATTACGAATAAAAGGGGCAATTATTCTTGGTTTATAAAAAAAATTGATACTCCTGACGTACGACTAACGTGCACTTTAGTTTTTCGTCAAATCCTTAAACAGCATTACCTGTTCTAAGTTCGTTGGGTATGATCTCAGCTCGTTATTTAGAGCACCCCTTTGAGACGAGGCAAAGATAATTACAAATTATGAATTACAAATTATGAATTTTAGAAATTAGGTTTTCTTCTGTTTTGTTTGATTTCCGATAGATTGCGCTTGGCTTTGATGCGCTTTTCGATTACGGCACGTGGAATTTTTGTGGGTTTTCTTTTCTTAGGAACGACTAAAGATGATTTGAGTAGTTCTAAAAATCGTTTGGTTACGATAGTTTTGTTCTTAAGCTGGCTTCGGTCTTCATCGCAAGCCAAAATTAACACTTGTTCGTTAGTGAGTTTTGATGCCAATTTATGCTTCAGTAAAGTCTTCTCTTCATCGGTCAACGCTAATGATTGGTTGACATCAAAAGACAACATTACTTTCGAAGACACTTTGTTTACATTTTGTCCGCCTGCTCCCGAACTACGAACGGCTTTAAATTGGAGTTCGGTGAGTATTACCTCAGTTTTCATATTGTGGTTGGTGAGCAGGTTTGAGTAAGTCGTTTACGGTTTTCACCGGATTAAAAGTTACCAACGGCACTTCTACAAAAACGGTAATCCACTTGGCCATGGCACCATTCCAAAGTCCCGGCAACTCATATCCTTTAAGATCTTTTCCTTTGTTGTTTTTATGGACAATAAAACCGGTACTTTGATCAATAAATTGGAGTAAATCAAATTTTTCACCTTGGTAATTCTTGGTGGCACATACCAAATCCACCGGGTTGAAATGGGTAGCTTTAGACAAAATACTCGCTTGTTCCGAATTGTGGGTGTCAACCTGAGAACTTTCCACAATTTGCAGTGACACATTGCCTTTAAAACTTCGTACCCAAAAAGGGCCTCCGCCGGGTTCGCCTTCATTTTTTACCATGCCACACACTCGTAAGGGACGATTGAGTTTGCTTTTGATAAAGTCAATCTTGTTGTCAATGGTATATTTGTAGAAATCGTCCAACACATCAATATTAAGCTTTTGCTGCATAAAACTTATGATTTCGGCTATGTCGTTTTCAGCTACATCACGGCTATCGATAGCTTTTAGTATCTCGAAAACTTTTTGCTGTAATTCCAATAAAATACCCGCCAAACCTTTTTTATACAAGGTAATTTCGTTTATGTGATTTTGGATGACGTTATCGATATTTTTAATAAAAATCACATCGGCATCGAGTTCGTTTAGATTATTGATTAACGCACCGTGACCGCCTGGGCGGAAAACCAATTCGTTTTGCTCATTGCGAAAAGGACGGTTGCTCATGTCGACAGCGATGGTATCGGTGCTTTGGTCTTGGTAGGAATAGCTGATATGGACTTTGGTATCCGACTTACTTTCTACCTTATCCTTAACCTCATCAATAATTGCAGTGAATAGGTTTTGATGGATTTCCGAAACCGTAAAATGCAAGTGAGACACCGAATTGGAAGCCGCATAATAAACACACTCATTCAAATGTTCTTCCACAGGAGTAGCAATGTGCGTTGGGTATTTATGAAAATCGAGTACGCCTTTGGGTTTAGCGGCAAAATCAAAATGTTCGGCTGAAAGCATCAATTTGATAAAACGGTAGCTTTTTTCGTGGCTTTCCAAAGAATAGTAATCGGGATAGAGCTCTTTTACCGTCGATTTGATTTGCTCATAAAACGGAAACTTCTCGATTCCGGCCAGGAAAATGGGTAAATTCTTGTCTTTTTTACGGTTGATATAGGCATTGATAGTTTCATTTTCGTGATCGAAATCATTCAGAAACTCGTTTAAAAACTTGAACATTCTGCTGGCAGCGCCCGAGGCCGGAACGAATTTTTTTAGTTTTAAGGCTGCTTTCTTATGGTCAAAACTGTTGGCGTATTCTTGAAACTGTTCTTGAGTAAGTTTTACAATTCCGTCACCTAAAGTAGCCGGTCTTTCTAAGTATATCTTGGGTATCCCGGATTTAAAAAGCAACAATTCGGTTTCGATTTTATCCAAAGAAATGCCTTTCGCTTTGATTTGCTCAAAGTCGGCTTCCGTTAAACCATAATTTTTGGCTAAACTTTCTTTTCTTGTAAAATCTTCTTCCATGCTAAATATCCGTAAACGGCTATAATTGTAAAAATCAAGTATTGCATCGATAACATTCCCAGCCCTCTGTAGGCAAACAAAGGCACTACAATACAATCACCAATAATCCACAAGGTCCAGTTTTCTATTTTTTTGAGCGCCATATACCACATCGCTGTAAAAAAAAGGCCGGATGTAAAAATATCAATATAATTAGGAATTTCAAGTTTGTAATCAAAAAACTTGTAAACCATAAAGGTGACAAACATAGTTAGCAAAAATAACCCAAAGCCGATAAGTTTCTCTCGAGCATTGGTTCGGGTAATTTTGACTGCCGGTTCATTGGCCTTAGTGGTCCATTTGTACCAACCGTAAATACTCATAACAGAATAATAAGCATTCATGGTCATATCGCCGAAATACTTGGCTTGATACAATAAGTAAGTTGTAAGAACAGTGGCAATCAATCCGGTTGGATAAACCCAAATATTTTCTTTTTTGGCCAGAATGACACTGGCAATACCAAAAACAAACACCAAAAATTCCAAGACAATTTGGAGTGTTGAAGCTGCTTGATATTGGGAGAAAAAAAAGTCTAACATCAGTCGAAAAAAGTTGGGTCATTTTCAAAAGCGGTTCCGATGACTACCATATCAGCTCCGGCATCATAAGCAGCTGAAATAGCTTCGCGAGAGCGTATCCCACCACCCACAATAAGCGGAATCGTTATTCTTTCGGCTACCGCTGAAATCATTGCCAAAGGAACGGCTTGTTGCGCCCCGCTACCAGCTTCAAGATAAATCAATTTGTTGCCGATAAATTCTCCGGCCTTAGCCGTTTGGGCTGCAAAATCAACTTGGGTTCGACTCAGCGGCTTGGTATGACTGACCCTTTCAACGGCCGTTTCGCTACCACTTTCTACTAAAAGATAACCGGTAGAGAGAATTTCAAGCTGACTCTTTTCCAACAAAGGAACTGCGGCTATTTGCTGTTCAATTAAATATTGCGGGTTTCTACCCGATAGCAGTTGAAGAAATAAAATGCCGTTGGCTTCAGGCGAAATTTGATTTGCATTTCCTGGAAAAAGTAGTATTGGCAAGTTGGTATTCGATTTTAAAACGTTTATGAGTTCGCACAAGTGATTACCGTCAAAGGAACTGCCGCCTACCAAGAGATGCGTCGCTGGAGATTGATTGATTTTATCAATCAAATCGCCAATAGTGGCCACCGATAGCTTATCGGGATCCAGCAATATGGCTAAAAGTGGTTGCCTTTTAATTTTTGCCGTTAGTATTTCTTGGTAAAGGGTTTTCATGATTGCATTAGCCTGTAACATCATTCAAAGAAACGGAATTAAAGGCACAAACAAACACATAATCTTCTATGAAATCGAAGATGACATCAAAATATTCCTCTTTATTGTTGAACTTTAAGGTTACTTTACATTGTTGATCGGCCAAGCTAAAATCGCTTTCAAAAATGTGATCTTTAAAACTAATGCCGACTTCATTTTTTATTTTAAAAACCGACTCTTTGATCCCCCAAACCACTGTAGCTTTTTTGAGCAAATCTGATGCTGTCAAGCCTTTTAAGTGCGAAACATCCATAAATCTGGGTGCTAATTTTATGGTTTTATCTTTCAGAATTTCTAAATCGGCGCCAATATTTTCACTGCTGGTCACTATTACCGAAAAATCATTTGAATGAGAGATCGAAATGTGTTTTCCGTCGGCCAAATGCGGCTTGCCGAAATCGTCGTAGTACAAATCGAAATCGGTATAACCGGCTTCCATCAGCAATCTTCTTACACTGAGAAACCCTTTTTGATGGCTTTCGGCTTTCATGCTTTCCAATCTTGCCAAAGAAACATCTTTCAAAGCTACAGTGCGGAAAAGTTCATCGAAAGATTCTGTGATTTTCCAAACGTACAAGGTAGTGTTCCGATTTAAAGCTTTGATTTCTAATAACGGCATGGGTATTTTAAAATTATCTAATTGTTTTTCAGAAAATTAAGCGCTTAAACAATCCCTAAAAAATCAAAAAAGTTTTTTTTAATTCTTTTCTATTCCGTAATTTTGCGCCACATTTTTTTATAAAACAAATATACACAATAGATGAGTACACAAACATTACCTTTTGTAGCTTACAAAGTTAAAGATATTAACTTGGCAGCTTGGGGAAGAAAAGAAATTGAATTGGCAGAAGCTGAAATGCCGGGATTGATGGCGCTTCGCGCAGAATATGGTGCCAGTCAACCACTTAAAGGCGCGCGTATTGCAGGATGTCTTCACATGACCATCCAAACCGCTGTTTTAATTGAAACCTTAATTGCTTTGGGTGCCGAAGTTACATGGTCATCTTGTAACATCTTCTCTACGCAAGATCAGGCTGCGGCTGCTATTGCTGCTGCCGGAATCCAAGTTTATGCTTGGAAAGGTTTGAACGAGGAAGAATTTGATTGGTGTATTGAACAAACTTTATTCTTTGGTGAAGACAGAAAACCATTGAACATGATTTTGGACGATGGTGGTGATTTGACCAATATGGTATTTGACCGCTACCCAGAATTAATCCCTGGCATCAAAGGTTTGTCAGAAGAAACTACTACCGGAGTTCACCGTTTGTATGAAAGAATGAAAAACGGTACATTATACATGCCGGCTATTAACGTAAACGATTCGGTTACTAAATCGAAATTCGATAACAAATATGGTTGTAAAGAATCGGCTGTAGATGCTGTTCGTCGTGCTACCGATATTATGTTGGCCGGAAAAAGAGTGGTTGTTTGTGGCTACGGAGACGTAGGTAAAGGAACTGCAGCTTCTTTCCGTGGTGCAGGTTCTATTGTAACCGTTACTGAAATCGATCCGATTTGTGCTTTACAAGCGGCTATGGACGGATTTGAAGTGAAAAAATTAGACACCGTTATTGCCAATGCTGATATCGTGATTACAACTACAGGTAACAAAGACATCGTTGTTGGAAGACACTTTGAAGCGATGAAAGACAAAACCATCGTATGTAACATTGGTCACTTTGACAACGAAATCGACATGGCTTGGTTAAACAAAAATCACGGCGACACTAAAGTAGAAATCAAACCACAAGTAGACAAATACAACGTTAATGGCAATGACATCATTATCTTAGCGGAAGGTCGTTTGGTAAACTTAGGTTGTGCTACCGGTCACCCAAGTTTTGTAATGAGTAACTCGTTTACCAACCAAACTTTGGCGCAAATCGAATTGTGGAACAACTCGGCCAACTACAAAAACGAAGTGTACATGTTGCCTAAACACTTAGATGAAAAAGTGGCTGCATTACACTTGGCTAAGTTAGGCGTTGAATTGGAAACCTTAAACGAAGAACAAGCTGCATACATTGGTGTGGAAGTTCAAGGTCCGTTTAAACCGGAATATTACAGATACTAAGATTTTAATCTTATATAAAAAGACCCTCGCATCACTGCGAGGTTTTTTTTTATCAAGAGCACCAGTCCGCGGTTTTAGGAAACAATCTACCCGCTTTTTGTTATAATCTCTGCGAAGATTTTCACTGCAATCGGGACTAATTTCGAAGTATGCCTTTTTCAGGATAATATGTGCCGTTCAAACCAAAGCACTACAGATATTAATCCTTATTGTCATTCTGAAGAAGGATGAATCTCTTCATATTGATAAACCCCTTGTATACATAGCTTTTGTGAAAAAATGTTAAATTTATTAAAAAAAGTTGTTCACTATTTAAGTTTTACTTAAATTTGAATATTCAAAACCCAAATTATGGAAAAGAAGATAAATAAAATCAAAACACTAGAACTGGAAGAGAGAATCAAATCTATCCAGTTTTATAAACAGAAAATTAATCATGCTAAGTTTGCTTCGCTGGAAGATTATTTATCTGTTGATATAAAATCTATAAATGATTTATTTAACAGCAGATATCTTGTAGATAAGTTAGAGCCTTTAGGAACTACGTCTTTTGCTATAGAACAATCATTGATAAGAAGTATTCCTAATTTTAGCTTTAAAAGAGGGGTAAGTTATAAATATAGACAAAAAAGGAGAAAGTTAGAAGAGCTGAGTATTGATGAATTAATGTCAATGATTTCTCAATATTCTGTTGATCAATATGAATATGTCAAAATTCAGTCTTTGATAATAAAGAAGAGATTTGCATTATGGTTAGAAGGAATAATTAAGAAGTTAAAAAGAATTTTAAAGTTTTTATTAAATAAATATCGAGTAGAGAATAAAAGAGATAATTTCAGAAAGATAAATTGTTTCTTTTTTAAAAATCTAGACGACACACATTCAGTTATTGCATTTAATTAGATAAGAATGAGGTAGAGTACCTCATCTAAATTTAAATGCATTAACAAAATGAAAAATATAATAGAAAAGATTGATGAAGCGATTGCTTCAAATAAAACATCAGAAGAAAATAAAAAAGTATTAGCAGAAGCAAAAAAAGAATTAATTAAAGCCAAAACTGAAACCAGAGTTCTTCAGGCATTAGCAATAATTATAAAAATAATTTCAGGCTTCTGGTAATTAAAAACATAAATAATGAAAATAGGCGAAGTAATAAATTTGATTATTAAGAAAAAAGGAATTACTCAAACTGAACTTGCAAAAAAGATTGAAAAAAGTCCAACTGCACTTTCACAAATAATAAATGGTGTTTATGACCCAAATCCGGAAACGTTGGATAAAATTTGTGATGCGCTAGAAGTTCCTAAGGCAATCATATATTTTTTGACAATATCAGAAAAAGATATTCCAAAAGAGAAACTAGAATTGTACAAAATGCTAGCTCCTACAATAAAAGATTTTCTGATAAAAGTCTTTGGCAGCGAACAGCAAGAGCTCATTAGTTAAAAACAAAGTCTTATTAACCCTCGCATCACTGCGAGGGTTTTTTGTTTACAATCCCGCTAGGGATTTAATATGGGTAGCCCGTTAGGGACGATATGCCAAGCACAAAAGACCAATCCCAATTAGCCCCGATTACCTCACTAGATGTTCGATTTTTGTAAGTGTTCGGTGAATGCTTCGCATTTGGGAGAAGCTACCGCGTAGCTCGTAAAGCGGGAAAAAGGAAACCAAAAAAGCCCGAACCTTTCGCTCCTAACCCAAGAGGCAAACTGAGCGAAGCCAAACAAAAAACCCGCTCATTGCTGAACGGGTTTTGTATTTTGATAAGAGTTTGTTCTTATGCTTCGAACGGAAGGACAGATACAAATGATTTGTTATCGCCTTTTTTCTGGAATTTTACAATTCCGTCAACCTTTGCATGTAAAGTGTGATCTTTACCCATGTAAACGTTATCTCCGGCATTGTGCTTAGAACCTCTTTGTCTAACGATGATATTACCAGCAATTGCAGCTTGACCACCATAAATCTTAACGCCTAAACGTTTCGATTCTGATTCTCTACCATTCTTAGAACTACCGACACCTTTCTTGTGAGCCATGACGTTTTAGTTTTTAAATGTTAATTATTCTTCTGTAGCTTCAGCTTTTTTTGCTGCTTTCTTTTTTGGAGCAGCACTTCCGTTGATTCCCTCAATTACGATTTGAGTCAACGATTGTCTGTGTCCGTTTCTTTTTTTGTAACCTTTTCTTCTTTTCTTTTTGAAAACGATTACTTTGTCTCCTTTTAAGTGTTGTAACACTTTGGCTTCTACTGAAGCACCTTCTATAGCTGGGGCGCCTAAAGTGATGTTACCATTGTCGTCTAACAAAAGAACTTTGTCAAAAGAAACTTTTGAACCTTCTTCTGTAGCCAAACGGTGAACAAAAACTTTTTGGTCTTTGCTTACTTTGAATTGTTGCCCTGCTATCTCTACGATTGCGTACATAACAATAATGTTTAGTTAATTTTTAAGTGTGCAAATATACAACTATTTCTTTTACACACAACCCTGTAAAGCATTTTTTTCAAATCTCAGCATCAGACTCTTAGCCAAAACAATATAATTGTGCGGGTTATCACATTTTTAGATAAAAAAAAGTACTTTTGTGTAACAAATTTAAAGGTTAGTTAACTAACTGAACAATCAACGAAAAAATTTCAATTTTTTATGAAAAAATCATTAATTGCTTTAAGTTCATTGCTTATGCTTGGAGGAACAGCACATGCTCAAAAGGTAGCTTTTGAAGAGTACGATTTACCGAATGGTTTGCATGTTATTTTACACAACGATCCATCTGCACCGGTGGTGATTACTTCGGTAATGTACCACGTAGGTTCTAAAGATGAGAATCCGGAAAGAACAGGATTTGCTCACTTCTTCGAGCATTTATTATTCGAAGGTACTGAAAACATCAAAAGAGGAGAATGGTTCAAAATTGTAACTTCTAACGGAGGAACCAATAACGCCAACACTTCTGAAGACAGAACCTACTACTTTGAGGTTTTCCCTTCTAACAATACCGAGTTGGGATTGTGGATGGAATCTGAGCGATTGATGCATCCTGTTATCAACCAAATCGGCGTTGACACTCAAAATGAAGTAGTTAAAGAAGAAAAAAGATTGCGTGTTGATAACCAACCTTATGGTCAATTGATTGCCGAGGTAAAGAAAAACATGTTTAAAAATCACCCTTACCGTTGGGCACCCATTGGTTCTATGGCACACTTAGATGCTGCCACTTTAGAAGAATTCCAAGCGTTCAACAAAAAATTCTATACCCCTAACAACGCTGTTTTGGTAGTAGCCGGTCAAATTGATATTGCCCAAACCAAAGCTTGGATTGAAAAATATTTCGGTCCAATCCCAAGAGGTGTGGAAATCAAAAAAGAAACTTTTACAGAAGCTCCAATTACCGAGCCTATCAAAGCCCGTTACGAAGATCCTAACATCCAAAAAGAAATGGTAGTAGCGGCTTACAGAACGCCATCGATGAAAACCCGTGATGCGAGAGTTTTAGATATGATTTCTACTTACTTAAGTAACGGTAAAAGTTCTAAATTGTACAAAAAAATCGTAGACGATAAAAAAATGGCTTTACAAGTTGGTGCTTTCAACTACAGCCAAGAAGACTATGGTCAGTACATTTTATACGGAATGCCGCAAGGCGAAAACACTTCGGCTGACTTAATCCGCGAAATCGATGAGGAAATTGTAAAGTTGCAAAACGAATTGATTTCAGAAAAAGATTTTCAAAAACTACAAAACATCTACGAAAGCAACTATGTGGACAGCAATGCCAGCGTAGAAGGAGTTGCCGAAAACCTAGCTACTTTCTACCTTTTATATGGTGATGTAAACTTAATCAACACCGAAATCGAAATCTTCCGTTCTATCACTCGTGAGGAAATCAGAGATATCGCAAAAAAATATTTGAACCCGAATCAACGTTTGATTTTGGATTATGTACCGGCCAAAGACAAAGCTCAAAACTAAGACTCAAAGTATCATGAAAAAAACAATTATAGTATTATCAAGCTTGTTTTTAACCTTAACTATGCAAGCACAAGACAGAACCCAGCCAAAACCGGGTCCGGCACCAACTATCAACATCAAAAAACCGGAAACCTTTTCTTTACCAAACGGATTGAAAGTTTTGGTGGTTGAAAATCATAAGTTACCACGCGTATCTTTCAACTTAACTATCGACAACACTCCGTATGCTGAAGGCAACAAAAAAGGAGTTGACGATTTAACCAGTAGCTTAATCGGAAACGGTTCTACCAAAACGCCGAAAGATGCATTTAACGAAGAAATCGATTTCTTGGGGGCTAACATTAACTTTTTCTCATCAGGTGCTTCTGCGAGCGGTTTGTCTAAACACTCCAAAAGAATTTTAGAATTGATGGCCGAAGGTGCTTTGATGCCTAACTTCACACAAGAAGAATTCGATAAAGAAAAAGAAAAACTAATCGAAGGTTTAAAAACTCAAGAAAAAAGCGTTCCTGCAGTAGCCGGAAGAGTAGAGCGAGTTTTAGCTTACGGCAAAAACCATCCTGCGGGTGAATACCTGTCAGAAGAAACCATCAATAACGTTTCTCTAGCCGATGTTAAAGCCAATTACAGCACTTACTTCGTTCCTGAAAGGGCTTACTTAGTGGTAGTTGGTGATGTTAAAACCAAAGAAGTTAAAAAGTTGGTGGAGAAATTATTTGGTTCATGGGTAAAAGCTACCGCGCCAAGATTGACTTATTCTAATCCAACCAATGTTCAGTATACTCAAATTAACTTTGTAGATATGCCGAACGCGGTACAATCGGAAATCACACTTTTCAATACAGTAAACTTGAAAATGGGCGATGCCGATTTCTTCCCGGTAATTTTAGCGAACCAAGTTTTTGGTGGCGATTTTAACAGCTACTTGAACATGAACTTGAGAGAAAAACACGGCTGGACTTACGGAGCGCGCTCTAGTGTTGGTTTCGACAAAAACATGTACAGCCAATTCAGAGCCAATACGCAAGTTAGAAACGCTGTAACCGACAGTGCTATCACGCAAGCGTTATATGAATTAAACCGAATCAGAACTGAAAAAGTTACTGAAGAAGCATTGAACAACGTAAAAGCCGGTTACATCGGTCGTTTCGTAATGCAAGTAGAAAAACCATCTACTGTTGCCCGTTATGCTTTAAACATCGAAACAGAAGGTCTTCCGGCTGATTTCTATGAAAACTATATCAAAAACATCAACGCCGTTACTCCGGAGGATGTAATGAGAGTGGTAAACAAATATTTTTTAGCTGATAATTTAAGAATATTGGTGGTTGGAAAAGCTTCTGAAGTTTTACCGGGATTAGAAAGTTTGAAAATTCCGATTTTCTATTTCGACAAATTTGGTAATCCAACCGAAAAACCGGCTATGAAAAAAGCCGTTCCTGCCGGCGTAACTGTAAAAACAGTAATCGACAATTACATTAAAGCTATTGGTGGTGAAAAAGCTATCAAAACTGTAAAATCAATTGTTAACGTTGGTGAAACCAAAATTCCTCAAGCACCGATGCCAATTGCCTACAACTCAAAAATCGACAACAAAGGGCGTATGATGGTTGAATTGTCAATGGCGGGAATGGGATCATTAATGAAACAAGTAGTTAATGGCAACACTGCCTATATGATGCAACAAGGTCAGAAAAAAACCTTTGAAGGGGAAGACTTGGCCAAAATGAAAGAAAGCGCTGTTTTATTCTCAGAAACTACCTTAGCTACTAAAGCAGGAGTAACTTTAACCGGTATTGAGCCTATGAACGGAAGTGATGCTTATACTGTTGTTGACGGTGATACTACTTATTACTTTGATGTTAAAACAGGATACAAAACTGCTGAAGCTACTACAGAAGAGCAAGGTGGTCAAAAAGCTACTCGCGTAACAACTTTCAATGACTACAGAGACGTAAAAGGGGTTAAATTCCCTTTCAATACAATCATGAATGTAGGTATCGAATTGGATATTAAAATTTCAGAAGTTAAAATCAACGAAGGAGTTTCAGACGCTGATTTTCAATAGTTGAAATTTATATAGATTAAGAAAAAGACCGTTAGCAATAGCGGTCTTTTTTTATTTTTATAAATCCCAAAACATACAAAAAACAAGTACCAAATAAACTTCAAATTTAAGTTTCAAAATACAAAACCTGAAAACTTGCGTTCTTTACACCTTCTTCCTGAGCTTTGTGGTTAAATTCTGCGTTTATTTTTTACTGGACAAGTAAACCCCGACCAAAACAACAAAAGCACCAATAAACTGAACGGGTGTCAGCATTTCATTGTCCAGTAATCCCCAAAAGAAAGCCACAACCGGAATCAAGTAAGTTACTGAGGTAGCAAAAACCGGTGACGAGATTTGGATTAACTTGTAAAAAAGCACATTGGCTATTCCGGTGCCTATAATTCCTAAAACAGCTATAAAAATCATCGCTTCCTGAACTTCAGCCAAATGAACTTTAGTCAAAATATCGGTGGTGAGTAAAATGCCTAAAGCCGGTAACAACATCACCAAAAAATTCCCAGTAGTAATGGTTAAAGGCTTCAAATCGGACAAATACCTTTTAATCAAATTGACATTAGTGGCATAACACATTGAAGCAATTAAAACCAAAATGGTGTACCAGTAATTTTGATTCGGATGGTGAGCAGCTCCGTTTAAAATAAGCAACATAGTCCCTGCAAAACCAACAATTACCCCAATAACTTGTGTCCGCTTGAAATCAAGCCCAAAAACCACCGCGCCTAATATTAAAGTATTCAAAGGCGTAAGTGAATTGAGGATTGAACTTACCGAACTGCTGATTTGTGTTTGCGCAATAGCAAAAAGATAAGCCGGTATAAAAGTGCCGAAAAGCGAGGTTAAGGCAATAAACTTCCATTTGTGCAAAGGAATATCCGCCAAATTTTTAAATCCGATAACCAATAAAAACAAGGCGCAAAAAACGATGCGTAAAGAACCCAGTTGGAATGGACTCAAACCAACCAATCCCTTTTTTATCAAGATAAACGAACTGCCCCAAATTAAGGCCAAAACGATTAAAATAAGCCATTTTGTTTGTGTTGCTTTCATACCTAATTTTAAGTCTTCAAATTTTGTAATTATTTTAAGAATAATAACTTTAATTTTTATTTATTTTTGTTTCTCAAACAAGCATTTACCATTAAAATTAGGATTACCATGAATTTCACCAAATCTTTAGTAACCTTGGGCATCGTTTCATCAATGTGTTTCAGCTGTAAAGACACGGCAAGCAAACCCGCTGTCGATAACGGAACCGAAGTTACCGCGACTACTGAAAAAACTCAGGTTGTTGCTGCAAAACCGGAAACTGCCAGTTTTAAAATAGATGGAATGACCTGCGCTATGGGTTGTGCCAAAACCATTGAAAAAAAATTAGCCGATATGGAAGGCGTACAAAAAGCCACTGTGGATTTCGACAAAAAAGAAGCCACGGTTGAATTTGACGCTGCCGTTTTAACTCCGGAAAAATTATACGCTACCGTTGAAGCCACTGCCGACGGTAACACATACAAAGTAGTCAAAAAATAAGACAAATTTCAGTTAATGAAAAAGGAACTCACTTGAGTTCCTTTTTTTATTTAGCGTCGCTGCGTTCGGTCTAACGTCCTTGGGTCCATTGAATAGATTCTATCAAATGTTGCATGTCGTTCCTGATATAATCGGCTGCCGGCATGATTGAGTCGAAATTTGGTTTGGCATAAAAATACACCGAGCCGGTCACAAAGTGCTTAATGCTGTCGGTGGCATAAAACTGTGCATTGGTAGCGGCATTCCCGCTCACACGATAAAACATGCCATATACTTTTTTGTCATTATTAATGTAAGGTTGTTCCAAAATATCATCGGCTTTGATAACGTGTTCGTAAGTCAACTTTTGAGCGTCACGCAGTAATTTATCGATATCGTTGTTCACCGTTTTATAGGTAAGATAAATGGTTGCTTTCATCTTGGGGTAATTGATAGTAAACTCACAGTTTTGCGTAGCATTTACCTTAGCCTTTTCGTTCATTTCAAATGTAAACGGACACGAACTGTTAAAACTTGTATATTTAGCCACCTCGTAATCCAAGCGCAACTGTCCGGCCGGTTTAGGCAACACTTCATTTTTACATCCTGTAAACGCTAACAGCAATAATACTGTCAGAAATCCTACTACTTTATTAATCATCTTACTTTATTCCAAAGTTACTTTTAATTGCTTGACTCTTTTTTTATCTACAACTTCTATAGTAAACAGTACTGTAGAAAAATGGATTTTTTGACCTTTCTTGGGGAAATTACCCAGTATTTCCAAGATAAATCCGGCTAAGGTTTCGGCTTCACCTTTTTGATCTTCAAAAGCTTCTTCATCAACATTGACAATGCGATAAAAATCTTTGAGGTTGATTTTACCTTCAAACAGAAAATTCTTGTCGTCTATTTGAGAATAGCTGATGTTTTCATCATCAAACTCATCCGAAATATCGCCTACAATCTCTTCAATTACATCTTCCAAAGAAACCAAACCCGAAGTACCACCGTATTCATCAACCACTATGGCCAAATGACTCTTCATGCTTTGAAAATCCTTGAGCAAATCGTCGAGCTTTTTGTTTTCGGGCACAAAAAACGGCTCTCGTAACAAAGAATTCCAATCGAATTCCTTTTTGTGAATATGCGGAATCAAGTCTTTTACAAACAAAACACCTTCAATATGATCGATGTTCTCGCGATAAACCGGTATTCTCGAATAGCCTTTCTCGACTATTTTCGGATAAATTTCGGCAAAGGTTTCTTCAATCTCCAGGGCAAAGATATCAATTCTCGGACTCATTACTTGTTTGGTGTCGGTATTCCCGAAAGAAACGATGCCTTCCAATATTTTTTGTTCATCCGATGTGGTATCGTCGGTTGACGTCATTTCTAAAGCCTGTGAAAGCTGGTCCACCGATATATTGGCTCTTTGTCTCCCTAATTTTTTATGCAAATACACTGTCACAGCTCGCATTGGCAAACTTAAGGGCGAAAGCAGTTGGTCTAATATCCAAAGCGGTCGAGCCATTCGTATGGAAAACTTGATGTTATTGCGACTGGCGTAAACTTTAGGCAATACCTCTCCGAAGAGCAAAATGAGAAAAGTAACCAAAATGACTTCGACTACAAACTTCACTAACGGCGAAACTATGCCGGCAAATAGAGAATCCGAAAAAAATGAAAAAATAATAACAATCCCGATATTGACAAAATTGTTGGCCAACAATAAGGTTGCCAGTAGCTTTTTGGGTTTTTGTAATAATTGGGAAACCAACTGAGACTTGTCGGGATTTTGTTGTGACAGCTTATTCAAATCATTTTGCGACAACGAAAACAAAGCCACTTCTGCCGCCGAAATCATGGCCGAACAAAACAACAAAATAAGGATAACTATACTTCCGAAAAGCAAGTTGGTATCAATAGTATCGAGAAAAGTTAAACCGGGCTCGGGGTCCAAAAGTATCAAGGTTAGTTAAACAATGTCAAAACGGCAAATCATTTTCCGGATTGGCGGTGTTAGGCGTCTCAAAGTTAGCTGGTTTAGTCTCTAAATTTTGGGGTGTTTTGATACCTTCCACCTCTTTTTTGGTAGTTAAAAAGGTAAATTCGGTTACCTGAATTTCTGTAGTGTATTTGGTAGTACCGTCTTCGGCTTGCCATTGGCGCGATTTGATGCGCCCTTCCACATAAATTTTATCCCCTTTAGACAAATATTTTTCACAAATTTCCGCTGCTTTATTTCTGACCACTAAATTGTGCCACTCTGTAGAAGTGATTTTTTCGTTGGTTTGCTTGTTGATGTAAACCTCATTAGTAGCCAAAGGGAAACGACCTATACAGTTTCCGCCTTCGAAATAGTGCATTTTCACTTCGTCACCTAAATGACCTATAAGCATGACTTTATTTAATGTACCATTCATTCTTTCAGCAATTTGTTCTTTTCAAATTTACATCTTTTTTTGAAATTTAAAACCTTTCCGCCTCAATAAAATTATGAATGACTATCGGGAAAGGCATTTTTTTGACTGATTCCCAGTTGGTTCCACCGGAAAGCTTACCTTCAACGGTGATTTTCCAGAAGTGAATATTTAAATGCTGATGGGTTAATTTGTGTACAATTAAAGCGGTATTAAATCGGGAAACTTCGAGTATTTTGTTCTTTATATCTTGATTGGACATTAAATCCAACAACTCCTCAAATGACACTTCTTTTTCGGTTTCCAACAACGGAAACTCATACAAATTATGCCAAATACCCTTTTGCGTTCGTTTTTCAATTAAGGTGTTGTTGACCTCATCTGTGTAAACCAAATAATTAAAGAAACGCGTCTTTACTTTCAGTTTTTTGGATTTTATTGGTAACAACGTCACTTTCTTTTTTTGTAACGCAGCGCAACTGTTGTTAAAAATACAGTTAGCACAATCCGGATTCTTGGGTACGCACTGCAACGCACCAAATTCCATTACAGCCTGATTAAACAAATTGGCTTCCCCGGCAGGCAACAACTCGGCAGCCAATTGCATAAACTCTTTCTTAGCACCGGAAGACGCAATATCCGTTTCCACTTCAAAATAACGAGACAATACTCGGTACACATTGCCATCAACCACAGGAACACTTTCATTGTAAGCAAACGAAGCGATAGCGGCAGCAGTATATTCGCCTATCCCTTTTAGTTTTAACAACTCGGCATAACTTTCAGGAAATACACCATCATAGTCGAAAGCCACTTGCTGAGCCGTTTTGTGTAAATTTCTCGCTCTGGAATAATACCCAAGTCCTTGCCAAAGCTTGAGCACCTCTTCTTCGGTGGCTTTGGCCAAATCAAACACGGTAGGAAAAGCTTCGGTAAAGCGCAAAAAATATGGCAATCCTTGCGCTACTCGAGTTTGTTGCAACATAATTTCAGAAAGCCAAATGAAGTATGGATCAACCGTATTTCTCCAAGGTAAGTCGCGTTTGTTTTGTAAATACCATTGGATTAGAGATTTAGAGAAATTCATAGCGGAATTTAGGTTTACAAAAATAAATCTTTATGTGATTAAATTTTAATAGATTATGCTTGAAATATTCTTTTTTTAATTCATATATTTGCAACCTCAAAAATTTACACATAATATTAAATACGAAAGAAAATGACGAAAGCAGATATCGTAGCGAAGATTTCAGAAAAATTAGGCCTTGAAAAAGGAGATGTACAAGCCACTGTTGAAGCGTTTATGGAAGAAGTAAAAACTTCATTAGAAACCGGCGATAACGTTTATTTAAGAGGTTTTGGTAGCTTCATCATCAAAACAAGAGCTGAAAAAACAGGAAGAAACATTTCTAAAAATACTACTATCAAGATTCCTGCTCACAATATTCCGGCATTTAAACCTGCTAAAGTATTCGTAGAATCAGTAAAAACCAATACTGAAGTAGCAGTATAAAAACTTATTTATTAATCACAAAAACACAAGCTTATGCCAAGTGGTAAAAAAAGAAAAAGACATAAGGTAGCAACGCACAAACGTAAAAAAAGAGCGAGAGCTAACCGACACAAAAAGAAAAAGTAGTTCTAAACTACTTTTCTTTTTTTAAAAAACGTTCATTGAAATGGAATCGGGAATTAGGAATTAGACATTTAGGAATTAGGATTTTAAATCCTTAATCCAAAAATCCTTAATCCAAAATCCGGATTCACCGGGTAACAACATTACCTGTTTAAAATGTTTAATCCATCCCTATTGTTGATTTAGGAATTAGGAATTAGGAATTAGGAATTACAAATCCTTAATCCAAAATCCTTAATCCTTAATTGAAAATACGGATAAAAATTTACAACATGAATAAAGAACTAATCATCCGTAGTGGTGAGAATGCTGTAGATTTTGCCTTATTAAAAGATGGAAAACTAATTGAATTACACAAACAAGAAGACACCAGTAATTTTCAGGTTGGCGATATTTTTATTGCTAAAATCAGAAAACCTGTAGCCGGACTAAACGCGGCGTTTGTAAACGTAGGCTTTGAAAAAGATGCCTTTTTACATTACCATGATCTAGGTCCGAACTTGGCTTCCTATTTGAAATTCATAAAACTTGTAAGCGCAGGTAAACTAAAAGATTTCTCCCTAAAAAACTTTCAGTTTGAAAAAGAGATTGATAAAAACGGCGCCATCTCAGACATATTGAGTGCCAATCAATCGGTATTAGTTCAAGTAGTCAAAGAACCTATCTCTACCAAAGGCCCAAGAATCAGCACTGAGCTGTCTTTCGCCGGTCGTTTTGTAGTTTTAGTGCCTTTCTCCGATCGGGTTTCTATTTCTCAAAAAATAGAATCCAAAGAAGAAAAAGACCGACTCAAAAAACTAGTACAATCCATCAAACAAAAAGGTTTCGGGGTTATTGTGAGAACAGTAGCCGAAGGCAAAAGCATAGCCGAACTAGAAAAAGATTTGCAGAACTTAATGAATCGATGGACTGCAATGTGTAAAAAATTACCAACTGCTCATCATCCCTCCAAAATATTGGGAGAACTTAACAAAGCTTCTTCTATTTTGCGAGATGTATTCAATGATACTTTCACCAGTATCCAAGTGGATGATGCAGAGTTGTACCAAGAAACCAAGGACTATTTAGCCGAAATAGCCCCTGATAAACAAAAAATCGTTAAGCTTTACCAGTCGAAAGACTTGCCGTTGTTTGAGAAATACCATATCGAGCGACAAATCAAAACATCTTTCGGGCGTACCGTATCCATGAGTAAAGGTGCTTATTTGATTATAGAACATACCGAAGCTTTACACGTTATCGACGTGAACAGCGGCAACCGTTCTAACAAAGCCACCAATCAAGAAGATACCGCACTCGAAGTCAATATGATAGCCGCTGCCGAAATCGCCCGACAATTGCGTCTGCGCGATATGGGCGGTATCATCGTAGTGGATTTTATCGATATGCAAAATCCGGACAACCGTCAAGTATTATTCAATTTCCTCCGAGAGGAAATGAGCGACGATAAAGCCAAACACAAAATCTTACCGCCGAGTAAATTCGGATTAGTCCAAATCACTCGCCAACGCGTAAGACCGGAAGTCAATATCGAGACCCGAGAAGAAAATCCGAACAATTTGAGCGGCGATGTAGATGCGCCTATCCAAATTATCGACAAGATTAACTTCTCCCTCGAAAAGATTATCAAAGACCACAGCGGCATCAAGCTTAATGCCCATCCGTTCGTGGCCGCTTACCTTAAAAAAGGTTTTCCATCAATACGTTCAAAATGGCTTTTTGAACATAAAAAATGGGTGAAAATCATACCGCGTGACGCTTACACGTATTTAGAGTATCATTTCTTCGACAAAGACGGAAATGAGATCAAGGAATAAAAGAAAAACCGCCTTTCGAAAGACTGGCGGTTTTTTTGTGTCAAAATCTATCGTTTAAACAATGTCACACTGAGCTTGTCGAAGTGCTTTTTAGAAGCTGTTTGCTTTGCCATTTCGCTCTTTAGGAGCTCGTGTCCGGCTATACGTTACAATCTTTTTTGTCGGCACTTCGGTAGTTTACATTAAGAATAGGGCAAACAAAAAAGGATTTCCACTCCTATCCGGGCTAGGGCTAATCCTTAATAATCTCCACTCTTCTCTTAATCTCATTACCAAACTCATCCGCTACCGTAATATAATGCACTCCGGTTTCCGCAGCAATCGGCATTTCGTGAAAGGTTTGCGTCGTGCCTTTGTAATCGTTATCAACATACCAAAATAGTTTGGCTTCCCTATTGGAATGCGCCACTTTTACAATTACCGGCTGTACTTTGCTGTTAAAATCCTTAGTCAAATAAATCTTGCTGTTGGTTTTGGGATAAATAAAATCCATTACCGCTTGTTGTGTCGGCTGACAATCGGCTCGGTACGGCGGCACCGTTTTGTAATCAATGTGTAAACTCTTGTAATACCATTCCATTACAGGCGGCAGTATAAACCATTTGGTAGTTACTATCTTATCCACATCCTCGCAACTGCTGTTCACCCTAAACTGCCGCGATGCATCCAAATGTACTAATTTGTGATACGGACAAATCGCAGTCTTCTTGCCGCTACGAGTGATAAGCTGTTTGGTTTTCGGGCAATCGTCTTGGGCTAAATGACCACTTTGTTTGCAAACTTCTGCATACTCCAAATCATTCAACGGCGGTTGGAACCATTTTTTTCGGGGCAACAAATTAAACACATCAAACAATATGGGCGCTGCGCTGTCCACTCCGGTCAATTCCGGTCGGCCTTCACCATTGGCATTGCCCACCCAAACACCAACCACGTAACGCGAATTAGTGCCTATTGCCCAAGCATCACGATTCCCGAAACTAGTCCCGGTTTTCCAAGCCAATTCTAAAGACGAATCGTAAAACTTCCAAGCTTCATCACCTTCCGGTCGGTTGACTTCCTTCATCGCATTATACGTTAAATAAATAGCTCCGGCACCGAAAATATTTTGCTGAAAACTATCATCGCCAAAATCCTGTTGAAGGTCGTTCACATAATTCAACTCCGCAAACTCTTTACTACGGTACTTTCCGTTCGACTGATTGAAATAATTAATCGTAGCCGACATATTGGCGTACGCCCGACACAAATCCCACAAATTGCTTTCGGCACCGCCTAAAATAAGCGATAATCCGTAATGATCGGGATGTTGGTTGATATTTCTAAGCTTCAATTTCTGCGTCAACTCGTAAAATTTATTCACGCCGTGATCCTGCAACATCAACACCGAAGGAATGTTCAGCGAACGCGATAAAGCGCGCTGGGCCGGCACGGCTCCGTCAAAGGTCAGGTTGTAATTCTGCGGCGAATACCCGGAAATTTGCGTAGGAATATCGGCTACCAAAGTATTGGGCAACAGTTCTCCTTCGTCGAGCATGGAAGCAAACAACAGCGGCTTCAAAACACTACCGGTACTTCTCGGCGCGCCAATGATGTCCACATCTTTATCGTGGTCTTTGTCCGTAGGCGAATTGCCGACATAACTAATGACATTGCGGTTTTGGATGTCGATGACCATAATGGCCAAATTGTGCACCTCGTTTTGTTTGTACTGATTGTAATACTGTTGCGCAATTTGATTCACCCGGTTTTGCAACGAAATCGCAACGGTGGTTTTAATGCGTTTGCCTTCGTCGGTCTTAGCAATTCTTTGCAGCAAATGCGGCGCAATTTGCGGTAAATTATAGGGTTTTTGCGGCAAAGGTTCTTTAACGGCCAATTCGTAAGTGAGCTTATCTATGACTTTTTCATGATACAGTTTGAGCAACAAGGTATTGCGTTTGCGCAACAACTTAACCTGATTTTTCCCGGGGTAAATCAAACTCGGCGCATTGGGCAATACCGCCAACGTAGCGCTTTCCGCCCAAGATAATTGGTACGATTGCACGCCGAAATACCGCCAAGACGCCATTTCCAACCCCACAACATTACCGCCAAAAGGCGCATGAGCCGCATACAATTCGAGGATTTTTTCTTTGGAATGACGCAACTCCAAACGCGTCGCCAAAACGATCTCGATGGCTTTTTCAAAATAGGTGCGCTTTTTGTTTTGACGCGACAAACGAATGACTTGTTGGGTCAACGTACTACCGCCGCGAACCACTCTTCCGGCGCTACGGTTTTGCTGAAAAGCCTTAACCATGGCCACCGGATTGAATCCGGGATGGTGGTAAAAATGTTCGTCTTCAAAGTAAACCAGGCATTTTTTAAATTTCTCGGGCACGCTGTCTTGAGCGGGAAAACGCCATTGACCGTCACGGGCTATTTTGGCCGCTAATAATTCGCCTTCGCTGCTTTCAATAACAGTTGCATAAGGCGAATCGAATAAAACACGGGGCAACGAAAAGTAATAGACGAGCAACAGTATAAAAAATACCGCTGATTTCTTGGGATTCCTTTTGATATAAGTAACGAAGCGTTGCGAGAACACTTTGATTTTTGCTTTCATTTTGTTTGCTAACCAATAAAATTAACCGCAAAGTTCGCAAGGTGTTATGCAAAGTTCGCCAGAAAAATCTCTTTTGGCGAACTTTGGGCTTGCTTGGCGTATTTGCGGTTAAACATTTATTTCACCACTTCTACCCATTGTCCTCTGGTACGCGCTATAAACTCGTTGTCATACATGGCTTCGCATTGCAAGCCCGGCAAATAGTATTTCCCTAAATACGAAGCGTTCAATAGGATTTTAAACTGGCGGGTTTCCGAAGGCTTCAAACTAAAATAATAATTGGCTCGGTCGTCGCGGATGTCAATGTAATCGGCTACATTGTCGGTGGCACTGCCAAAATCGGTGTAGCGGGTGTTGACTATTTCAAAACCGGACGGTACTATTTGCGATAGCGCAATATTTTCCACTCTTTCATTCTTGCGGTTGGTTAGCGTAACTTCGGCATAGAACTCGGTTCCTTGCGCGATTTTCGACACCGAAATCATTTTGCCTTTTCGGTCTTTAAAGACCAATCCGGCCGACACATTTTGCTGCATCGGTTTTTCACTGCCAACCGGAAGAATACCGCTATTCAGGATACGAACAAACAAAGTGTTCTTCTTGTTGTTCTTAAGTGTAACCGAATTGCTGCCCATTTTCACCGACAAGGTTCTTTGGGCTACCGTTTTATCGGTTGCAATCACTTCGGTTTTTCCATTGTTGGTGAACTGAACGGAAACGCCTTTACTGCCGTTGGATTTGGCGAATTTGGCCATTGCATACAACCCATAAGCCGTGGTTTGGGTGCTCATCCATTGTTTGCTCGATAAATTTTTAGCCAATTTGGTAGCCATGGCAAAGGCCTTTTGTTTTTGGCCTAACAAAATCAGCGTTTCTAAAGCCATAGCCCTGTTTCTCTCGGCGGAACCGTAGTAGTAATAGTAGTAGCCATCTTCGGTGTTTTGCTCGTCTATGAAAGATTTACCCAACAAAGACATTCCGGCGGCATTTTGTTTCAGCATGGCATAACAAGCCGCCAAACGCAATTTGCTTTCGTTGGAAATACCAACCGTTTCACGCAATCTGTTCATCGAAGCCAAATCGGGTGCACCGGCTAAAGCCAAAGTGTACAAGCGGTAGGATTGGGCCAAATCGTTGCCATAAGATTTTTCAAATCGCCATTGTTTGGCTGCTTTTTGTTGGTAGGACAACCATTTCGATTTAAAACTGATAGGTAAAACGTAGCCTTTTTTCTCGGCTTCGATTAAGAAATGACCGGCGTAAGAAGTACCCCAATCATCGGCATCTACATTGCCCGGCCAATACGACAATCCTCCGTTAGGCAATTGGAAATTCCCTAAGCGCTTGATTCCGGCCATGACATTTTTCTGGATATTTTGTTTGCGAACCGCATCTAAATCCATAATCTCCGTTAAATACAACTGCGGAAAAACGGAAGAAGTAGTTTGCTCCACACAACCATGCGGGTACTGAATTAAATAATCCAATCTTCGACTGAAATCGACGGTTGGCGACGAGGAAACTTCCATTTTGGCTTTGTTACTGCCACTTACGCCAAAGGTTTTCCAGCTAATGGTTTTGGCGCTGTTTGGCGGAATCACCACATCGGTAAAATCATTCGTAATCGGATTCGGGTTGGTCACATCAATCTCAACGGCGTAAGTCGATTTTTCTTTGCCGGAAACTGCGGTAATTTCGATTTTACCGATACCCGTAGTGGCGCCGACTTCCAAATTAAAATAACCCATTTTTTCATCGGGTTCGGTAAACTTGATAACTTGACTCGACTTACCAATCACCCTAACACTGTTATTGGTTTTGATTTGCAAGGTGACATTTTTAATGTATTTCTCGGTTGCGAATAAGGTAACCGGCAACGTAACTTTTTCAGAAGGTGAGATTTTTCGTGGCAGTGAAGCCAAAATCATGAGCGGACTTTTCACCGGAGTGGCTTTTTCCGCCATCCCGTAAGCACTGGTTTTCGCATCGGCCGCTACCACCATAGTGCGAACAGAGCCAATGTATTTCGGCAACTTGATTTGGTGAGTCTTCGAACTGCCGTTTGATTCAAACGGACCATAATATAAAACTACCGGTTTGAAACGGTTGGCTTTTTTGGCTTTTCCGCCTCCCGCATCGGCATCACCACCGATACTGAAAACCTGATTTACTTTACCGCCGTAAGCGCCAATCACATCATCATAAATATCCCAAGTTCTTACGCCTAAAGCTTCTCGGGTGTAGAAACTGGTCCAGGCATTCGGCGTTTTGAAACGGGTTAAATCCAACAATCCTTCATCCACCACAGCTATGGTGTATGTCATTTTTTTGCCTTTCTTTTCAGAGACTTTAACATTGATGGTTTGCTCCGGACGCAACACATCAGGCATAGTGAGTAGCGGTTCTAAAACCGTATTTTTATCGATAACTTCTATCGGAACGATACCATACATGCGAATAGGCAAATCGTTTTTGGTGGACGCATGCGGTTGCAGTAAGGAAATGTTGATGTACACATTCGGCGCCATTTCTCCGGTAATCGGCAACTCGACTGTGGTTTCGCCTTTTTTGGTTTTGGCCCAAATGGTTTTCAATACTTTGGTGCCGTTTTCAATGGAAATCATAGCCCTGCCACCTTCGCTGGAAGGGAAGAAAATTTTGGCTTTATCACCCACCGCATAATTGGTTTTATCGGTAGAAAAACGAAGCATTGTAGCCGATTCACCATCCGTATTTCTGGACTTAGCCGACCACCAAGGCATATCGATATAGACTCTGACTCCGGTAGCATGACCGTCATTCGGATCGGTTACGCGTACCAAATAATTACCCCATTCGTCATCCGGCACTACAAAAGACACGCTGCCTCTGCCCGATGCATCGGTATTGATAAAAAAGTTTTTGTAAGCGATAGTCGCATTAGAAGTATTATAACTGGACAAATCATCGTTAGAGGCATCCCACCACCAGCGCGATTCCATTCGGTACACACTGACTTGCAGATTTCTCACAGCTCGTGGGCGACCGGTTTCACTTAGGGTCACAATGTCAAATCGATTATTGGTTCCGGTTTCAATCATCCCGTATTTGTTGGGTTCGGGCGATTTGATACCGACATAAGTAGTGTAAGGCGAATAGTTGGTGGAAGCCACATCGGTACTCACATCACCTCCATTTTCATATACTTTGGTAATGAAAGCGGCGCGCAACATGCCCGGTGCTTGGCCTTCGATGTTCGGTTTAATCGGAATAGAAGCACGTCCGTTACCATCGACTTTACCGGAGAAAATGTTGATTTCTTCGGTATAAAATCTACGCGTCGGATCGTCGAAAACATAGTTGGCAAATCCTTTAAAAGTGGTGAGTTGTTGTGAAAACTTCGCTTGCACTTCGGTTTTTAAATCCTTAGCCACAGCGCCGTGTAACCATAAAACCTGCATGTTGTTGATGTTTTCTTTATTAGCAGAAAGCACCGACTCGTTAAAACTGTTTTTAATTTTTAATCGATTCGGTTTGATGGTTTCGATTTTGATGCTTTTGTAAAATCGTGCGCCGCCGACACTTACCACGGCTTCCCAATTTCCGGTGATGTCGCTGGTTTCAGTTGGAATGACGAATTTGTAATGGTTTAAATCGTTCAGTTTTTGTACCGATTCGTAAACCGTTTTGCCTTTAGGGTCGTTCAGCTTCAATTTAATTGGATGCGAAGCCGGTAATTTGTTCGCGTTATCGTTTAGGATAAAAGACAGATACACGGTATCGCCCGGGCGCCAAACACCTCGTTCTCCGTAGATATAACCTTTGATGCCTTTTTGCAGGGTTTCGCCTGACACATCAAAATTACTCAACGACAACGACAGCTCATCGTCTAACTTCACATAAGTACTTTGTTCGCCTTTGGTTACTATAGCAAAGTAGGCGTATTTTTCCAATTGAAAAGAAGCCAAACCATCGCCATCAGTTTGGGAACCGGCAATTTTTTGTTGTTGGTAATTGTACAAATCCACCGTAGCGCCTGAAACCGCAGCAGTAGTCACAATATCACTAACGGCCACTACCACGGATTTGTCGGTGCCTCTTTTGGCAATCACACCCAAATCGGAGGCTAAAATATTCGTCCCGACTCTGGTGTTGTAAAAGTAATAGTTAGTACAAGGATCTTGTCGCTCGCGCCATTCGTAGTCTTGTTCGTAATAGTAATCGTAACCACTGTTGCTGTAATTGATGTCGTCTTCGGCCACCGGTTCATCCTCTTCTTCGTTGTTGTAATCTTCGTCGTCTTCAGCACTTACCGAAGTACATTTGTACATTGAATACTCTTTTCTAAAGGAAAACTCAACCCGGTAAATGGCGCCCGGTTCGGGTTTGATAATCTTAGACAAATCCAAAGCGTAAGTATTCCACTTGGTGTAATCGATAAGGTTATTTTGCTTGAGTTCGATTTTGGTTTTGGCTACCGATTGTCCAACTCTGCGCAAGTTTTCGGTGCCGTTGAGATTGTTGTCTTGCAAAAATTGTAGGATGTTATTTTTGTAAATTTTAAAGACTTTCACGTCAACAGCATTCAGATTCGCCGCTTCAAAATTGATTTTTAAATTGTTAGAACTCGGTAAAATAGTACCGCTTTTGAGCAATTTTACGCCGGGTTTTACTTGTTCAAACAGCAACTTTTCGGAGTAGTTTTGCTTCATCTTGTAGCCATCGATGTTTTCAATGCCTTGAAACACTTCGACTAATTTACTTCCGGAAAATCCGGTTTCAGCGGCAGCAACAGCTTCCACAATTTCTTCCACAGCAACAGCAGCAGTGTCAACAGCAGCCATAGCCGTATCGACAGTTGCGGTAGTAGTACCGCGGTCGACTTTGGAATCAGGTTCTTTGTTGTAAAACACTTTTAAAACATTCCCCATCGTGGCAAACTTGAGGTTGTTGGTGTTTTCGATAGCCACTAATCCTTTAAAATCCTGATCTTTTTTGAGTGGATCGGAAAAGTTGATTAAAACTGATTGGTTGTTGGCATCGCCTACTTCAATCTTCAAGACTTTAAACTGGTTTTTCCCCGGAATCGGGAATTTGGTCACGCCTTTTTGGTCAATGTCAACCGCATCGCCATCCCAGTTGATAAAAATCTCACTATCGTCATCAAAACGCTGAATACTGTCGATCATAAATTTAAAATCGGTACTCGTACTCAAAGCTTTGTCGAATTTGATTTTGAGTTTTTTATCGTTTTGTGTAACCTCAATAATTTTTTGGGCTTCTTCTAACGTAAGGTTATCGGCGGTTTTTAAATTACCGTTCAAGTAGTACCAATCTTTGCTGTACGATTGCAAATCTTGGGTGTTGACGATAAAATCTTGCTTAATGGTTTTGACAGAAAAATTGAAATTGGCTAAATCCTTCGGTACTTTATTGGTAATGTCCGAAAGGCGTAAAGTAATTTGATAGAGCGTATTTTGCTCTAATTTTTCGTTGGGAATGAAAGCTATGGTGTTGGGCGACAAGGCGACCACTTTACCACTCACACTTGGAGAAACGTCAAACAAATCGCTGTCTAATTCCTGATTGGGTTTCCAATCGCTTTTGTTGAATGCCAACTGTACTCTGAAGTCGGAGTTGACCGAGACAAAGCCCGATGAAAATCCTGTAATGTAATCTTTGTAAAGAGAGGGATCTGAATCAAAATCGGAAGCCGATTTTTTAGAACAGGATTGCCATAGTAACATGGCAACAAGCAAACCTAGAATCTTGCTGGTTTTCATCGTTTTAAAAGGAATTATTTGTTAGAACTTTTGCCTTGGAATTTTTCTCCAATTAGCATCATAACGCTAAAATTATTAAAATATTATTTACGTTATGAATAATTTTTTAAGAATATTTTTCTGAATTTTTTATGGGCGTTTGGCCGCAAAAAATCTGACCATTAAATCAGCGGCTTCTTGGGCTAAAACGCCTTTAACGACTTGGGTTTTGGGATGTAATTGGGTGCCTAATTTTTGGAAACCGCGTTGCTCATCGGAAGCTCCGAAAACCACTTTGGATATCTGACTCCAGTACAAAGCACCGGCACACATTTGGCAAGGTTCTAAAGTAACGTACAAAGTACATCCTTTGAGGTATTTCCCACCGATAAAATTGGCCGCCGAAGTAATGGCTTGCATCTCGGCATGAGCGGTTACATCGTGTAACATTTCGGTGAGGTTATGGCTGCGGGCAATCACTTTGTTATCGATTACAATAACGGCACCAACGGGAATTTCGCCTTTTTGAAAAGCCATTTCGGCTTCCTGCAAGGCTTTTTTCATAAAATACTCGTCGGTGAAAGGATTTTCCATAAAACAAAAATACAATTTCAATTCGTACATTTGTGGCATGTCAAAAAAATTGCTGCAACAAATCAATACGCCATCGGATTTAAGAAAACTCGAGCCGTCTCAATTACCGGAGTTGGCTAAAGAGTTGCGTGAGTTTATTATTGATATTGTTGCCGTAAAAGAAGGTCATTTGGGCGCCAGTTTGGGTGTAGTTGAATTGACGATTGCCTTGCATTACGTGTTCAATACACCCGAAGATTTACTGGTTTGGGATGTTGGGCATCAAGCCTACGGTCATAAAATTTTAACCGAAAGACGAACAAAATTCGACACCAACCGACAATTGGGTGGCCTTTCCGGGTTTCCGAAACGCAGCGAAAGCATTTACGATACTTTTGGCGTAGGCCATTCTTCTACATCCATTTCAGCGGCTTTAGGTATGGCGATTGCATCCCAGCTTAAAGGTGAAAACAAACACCACATCGCCGTGATTGGCGATGCCTCAATTGCCAGCGGAATGGCGTTTGAAGGGTTGAATCATGCCGGAGTAACCGATGCCGATTTGCTGGTGATTTTAAACGATAATGCTATCGGCATTGACCCAAGCGTTGGCGCTTTGAAAAACTATTTAACGGCGGTTAAAGAAGGAAAAAACCCGAAGCAAAACAACATGATTAAATCGTTAAACTTCGACTATTCGGGTCCGATTGACGGTCATGATTTGCCAACGCTAATCAAAGAGTTGGAGCGGCTCAAAAAAGTCAAAGGACCGAAGTTTTTACACATCATAACGACCAAAGGCAAAGGCTTACAACAAGCCGAAGAAGACCAAGTGAAATACCACGCACCAGGTAAATTTGATGCCGCTACCGGAGAAATTATCAAAAAATCCGAGGAACATTTACCGCCGAAATTCCAGGATGTTTTTGGGTTGACTTTGGTTGAACTGGCTAAAAACAACCCTAAAATAATTGGGATTACGCCGGCTATGCCCAGCGGAAGTTCGATGAAATTTATGATGGAAGCATTCCCAAATCGCGCTTTTGACGTTGGGATTGCCGAACAACACGCCGTAACCTTGGCCGCCGGTATGGCCACCCAAGGCATGGTGGTTTTTTGCAACATTTATTCCACTTTTCTGCAACGTGCTTATGACCAAGTGATACACGATGTAGCCTTGCAAAACCTACCGGTAATTTTTTGTTTAGACCGCGCGGGTTTAGTGGGCGAAGACGGAGCCACACATCACGGCGTATTTGACATAGCCTATTTGCGGTGTATTCCGAACCTTATGATTTATGCACCTAAAGATGAAATCGATTTACAAAACATCCTTTTTACGGCTTCTTTAGGATTGAAACATCCGATTGCCATTCGATATCCGCGTGGCAGAGGTAAAAATGCCGACTGGAAATTCCCGAGCGATTTCCAAAAAATAGAAGTTCGTAAAGCGCAAAAACTCAAAAAAGGCAAAAAAGTCGCCATTTTATCTACCGGAACGATTGCGACTAATGTAACTGCTGCGTTAAATGAAATAGAAGAAGACGACTATTTTGCGCACTATCATTTTGGGTTTGTCAAGCCTTTAGACGAAAAGAAACTCCACAAGATTTGCGATAAATTCTCAACGATTATCACTGTAGAAGATGGTGTAACCACCGGCGGATTTGGTAGTGCTATACTTGAATTTGCTGCCAAAAATGATTACGTCAACGAAATTTTTCTTTGCGGGGTTCCCGATTATTTTATTGAACACGGTACGGTGGATGAACTCCAACAGTTCTGCAATATTGATGTCGATGGTTTGAAATCGCTGTTTTCTACCCTGTTAGAAGAAGAGGAAGAGGATTAAACTTTATTACTTTTGATTAACTTCACTATGTTCGGATTTACCTCGGGTCTTTGTGTAAAAAATTGAACCACAAAAGTCGCAATGTCTTAGCGTTATACTGATAAACTTTTTTGGCCACAGATTATACTGATTAAACGGATTTTTATCTGTGTTCATCTGTAGTATCCGTTTCATCCGTGGCCCAATAAACAAACAGATAACCGGCTTAGTATAACCACAAAAGGTAAAAAATTATTATGCCGTCACAATTTTATTCAACTCCACCGCTTTCCCATCGGTGAGCATGGAAATAAAGTGGCAAATGTGCAGCAATCGTTCGTACAGACTTTCTTTTTCCAAATGGTGTTTCTCGGGTAAAATCTTCATTAACAACTTATCGTAATTGGTAGCCTTACCGTTGTAAGTATTGTTATAAGCTGTAATGAATTTATCGAGTAAATTATTGATGATTTGGTAACCCGATAATTCTTTTTCAATCACTTCCCGACTTTGGTAGATGCTTTTGACGCTTAATTTGATGATGTCATCCATTTGGGCTTTGTATTTACTTTTGTCGGTTAAGGCGAAATGGAATTTTCCTTGCAGTATTGCTGCTTCGTTTTCAACAAATACGCGAACCGCATCGTTAATCAAATTCCCGATAGCCAAAGCACGCAAATAACTGATGCGGTCTTCTTTGGTGGTCAACGATTGGTATTTCGCTGCATCAATAGTGTCTTTGACCAATTTGATTAGATACTCCAAAGCGTAATCTTCGGAAACCAAGCCGAGATTGATGCCGTCTTCAAAATCGATAATGGTGTAGCAAATATCATCAGCCGCTTCGACTAAAAAAGCCAACGGATGGCGTTCGTAACCAACATCTTCACCGGTTTTGTTGGGAATCATGCCCAACTCATCAGCGACTTCTTTGAAAAAAGCGACATCAGATTGGAAAAAACCATATTTTTTATCGGCTATGTTTTTGGTGGGTTTTTTGGGCAGACTTTCCTTCGGGTATTTGGTAAATGCCCCAAGTGTAGCATAAGACAAACGCAAACCGCCTTCTATGCCCGGACGCGAACCCGTTAAGATGGAAAAGCCATTGGCATTGCCTTCAAAATCGACTAAATCCTGCCATTCTTTGGGCGTGAGTTGGTCTTTGTACTGTTGGCCTTTGCCAATCGAAAAATATTCCCCTATGGCTTTCTCTCCCGAATGTCCGAACGGCGGATTGCCGATATCGTGTGCCAAAGCAGCTGCAGCGACTATCGCTCCGAAATCGTTCATGTGATAGCCGTGGACTTCTTTGAGATAGGGATACTTTTCTATGATTTTTTTGCCGACTAACCTTCCTATGGAACGCCCAACGACGGAAACTTCCAAACTATGCGTCAAACGTGTGTGCACAAAATCGGTTTTCGACAAAGGAATGACTTGGGTTTTGTCTTGCAAACTGCGAAAGGCTGAAGAGAAAATAATACGATCGTAGTCGACTTCAAAGCCGAGACGCGTGTCATCTTGTTCAATGCGCAAACGTTTACCGGTATCGCCTTGGCGTTTTAGAGATAGCAATTGTTCCCAGGTCATGTTAATGATGATTGTTGATTAACGATTTTTGATTTCAGAAGTAAAGATAACTTTATTTTAGGATTTTCTTCATACAAACGCTGTTTTCCACGCCTATGTATTGCCCGAAATTATCGGTGATTTCGTAGCCTAATTTTTGGTATAAACCAATGGCGTCTTTTTGCAAATGACCGGTTTCGAGTATGGCCATTGAATAACCTTCTTCTTTGGCCCAAAGTTCCAGTTCGGTTATAATGGTTTTGGCGATGCCTTGTCCGCGGTAATCCGGGCGAGTGTACATGCGTTTGATTTCGGCGGTTTGCGAGTCGTATTCTTTGTAAGCTCCGATGCCAACCGGAAACTCATTTTTATAAACAATCAGCACATTTTTAAGCAAACTGGATTTGTTGAATTGCGCGTAAAACTCGTGGTCGTCGCCATCTAAAACTCGCAAATAAGCATCCAACTCGGCTACTAACTGTCCGAAGTCGGGGTGGTCTGAAGTAGTTCGAATCAGTTTCATGATTAATTTTCAGGATTTTCTCCAATTTCTTCAAACGAATGGAACAACTCTTTGCTGATGCGCAAGTCTTCTTTGTTAACCACATAGGTTTTCGACAAGCTGTCGTGCCAACCTATGCAAGGTGTTCCGAAAAACGAAAAGACTTCAAAAGGAATCAAACGGCACAAACTGCGGATTAAAACAGCATTGGCAGTAGGTTTTTCTCCGTATTCGTCTACCACTACGGTTTTGGTCATGAGTTTGCCAACTGTAGTACCGAAAAAGATTTCAAAAACATTGTAATAAATCAGTAACACTACCAAACCGATGGTGAGTTCTTGAATGCGTGTGATGTTTTGGAAAAAAAGGACTATCTCTTCATTGCCTGTTAAAACCCCAATAATAGCGGCTATCATACCTATAACAAATGTTAGTCCCAAACGAGCCACATAATCGATAACAAAGTTGGCAAAACGCTTACCGTTAGAGGCAATAATTTCGTCGGGTATGGTATATTGACGGTTACTCATGTGTTACTCTTTTTCGTTGGCCAAGAAAAAATGCCGGGATTTCTTTGGGTATTGGTTGTAGCTTTTATCGCTGGGATTGGCGATGACGGATTTGATGTTGATTTCGTCTCCGACTTTAAAATGGGCTTCGGTATATTGGTAATCCAATAAGTATTCCCCGCAATAATAATTACCGTTTTCGTCTTTTTGGATGATGCCGGTGTAGACTCCTTTTTTTTGTTTTGACATATTGATATGTTATAATTATCAAAAGTAGTTAAAATGAAAACAGCTATCAAATTGACAGCTGTTTTCTTTAATTGTTTAGGCAACTTTGAGAATTTCAAGAGCAACATTAATCATTGACTCCATTGAAGGTTCTCCGTTTACATATTCAATTTGATTTGAAACATCAATATTAGACCTTATTTTCTCTTTATTTCTGATATAAAAAGTTTTTGTCGTGCCTTTGTATTCTAAAACAAATGAAATCTCATCAAACTTTCCTTTATCCAAAAAGTGAATCTTCTCTGCTTCTTCGTCAAAAGAATTATACAATTCTATCAACACTTCTTTTAGAATGTTACTTTCTCTTGATTTATTGACTTTGAAAATTCTTTCTTCTCTACCAAAATCAAATTTCTGCTTTGAAAATTCTTCATTTAAATCATTTTCAACCAATTTGAATTCCTTTAGACGACCTTTTTCAAGAAAGTTTTGAATAAAATATCTCGGTGGTGCTTGCTTAAGAACTAAAAAATAATTCGAAACACCTTTCATCCTCATGAAATTATTGAAGGCACTTTCGAATATTGATTTTACTCCGTGATTTTCTTTTCGTTGTACAATTAAAAAACCAAACTTTGAGCCTTTTGGGACGTGAATCAAAAAGAAGAAATCTTTGCTAAAAAGATCTTTATGGTCAACTTTAAACTTGACGCTATTTGTCTTTCTATCTTTAATTTTGCCGTTCTCTCCAGTATAAGCTGAATCAAAAAAACCAGAGATTATTCTTTTTTCTTGATTTTTCTTCTGAGGATTACTTAAAGTAAAAGTTCTGTACTTTCCTTGTGGATCGATATAATCTCTTATGTTTTGAAAAACATAATTCAAAAAATCGTCCATAGTATCTAAAAAATCCTCTTCTTCGTTGTAGAAGCTTAAAACCTGTTGCTCTTTTACTTTATTAAGCAACTCAAATCTGTAGATGTTCAATCTTATCATCTTTCTAAATTTTTAAAATTAATATGAATTTTCTTTGTTGATAACTTCGCTGACAACCCTTGAAAAGATTGACTTTATCGAAATTATTTATCAACTTTATAAATTCTGCGAATAATTTAATTGGAAAGAAGATTTCGTTTTTCTACATTTGGTGTATGAAAAAAGCGGGTGAGGTAACCTCATCATCTTTATAAACTTTAAAAAGGCCTGCCAGCATTTTTAAAAATTTTTCCAAATTAGGGACTTCACAGATGTCCCTTTTTTTATGCTTTTTTGTTTTTTTCTTTACCTCAGCTAAAAATATTATCGGTTATACTTACAAAAGGCTTCGATAAACGAAGCCTTTTTGTTTTATTTCTATTTTAATTACGATCCGCACATTTCGCAGTCGTCACCACCATTGGCGGCAGCGGCACGAGCGCGTTCTACCATAGCGGCAAAATCTTCGGCGGTCATTTCTCCGTTTTCGGTTGGTGCTACTACTTCTACAGCCACCGGTTCGGCGGTTGGTTCTGCTTTTTTATCGTTGTTTAACGTAAACTTGATAGCATCTACTGCAGCTTTGGTTCTTAGGTAATACATCCCGGTTTTTAAGCCGCTTTTCCAAGCGTAGAAGTGCATTGACGTTAGTTTGGCAAAGTTGGCGTCTTGCATGAACAAGTTCAACGATTGTGACTGGTCGATAAAATACCCTCTGTGTCTCGACATGTCGATGATGTCTTTCATAGACATTTCCCAAACGGTTTTGTAAAGTTCTTTTAAGTCGGCCGGAATTCTTTCAATATTTTGTACCGAACCGTTGTGACGCATAATTTCCTGTTTCAAGTCTTCGTTCCACAAACCGCGTTTTACCAAGTCTTCCAATAAGTGTTTGTTCACTACGATAAACTCGCCCGACAATACGCGACGCGTATAAATGTTAGAAGTATATGGTTCGAAAGCTTCGTTGTTTCCTAAAATTTGCGAGGTTGAAGCGGTTGGCATAGGCGCCATCAACAAAGAGTTTCTTACCCCGTGTTGCATAACTTCTTTGCGCAAGCTGGCCCAATCCCAACGGCCTGATAAATCTTCATCTTTTAATCCCCAAAGGTTGTATTGGAATTCTCCTTTGGAAATAGGAGAACCTTCAAAAGTAGAATACGGTCCTTCTTCTTTGGCCATTTCCATTGAAGCGGTAACCGCAGCAAAATAAATGGTTTCGAAGATGTCTTGGTTTAATTGTTTGGCTTCGTCGCTGGTGAAAGGCATTCTCAACAAGATGAAGGCATCAGCCAAACCTTGAACACCCAATCCTACCGGACGGTGACGCATATTAGAATTTTCAGCTTCTTTAACCGGGTAGTAATTTCTGTCGATTACTTTATTAAGGTTGCGGGTTACGCGTTTGGTTACGTTGTATAACAATTGGTGGTTGAATTGGCCGTTTTCCACAAACATTGGTAGGGAAATTGAAGCCAAGTTACACACGGCAATTTCATCTTCGGAAGTGTACTCCATGATTTCGGTACACAAGTTAGACGAGCGAATGGTTCCCAAATTCTTTTGGTTGGATTTGCGGTTCGCTGCGTCTTTGTACAGCATATACGGTGTTCCGGTTTCAATTTGCGATTCGAGGATTTTCTCCCACAACTCACGGGCTTTGATGGTTTTACGACCACGACCTTGGGCTTCGTAAGAAGTATATAAGGCATCAAATTCGTCTCCGTACACATCGTATAGGCCGGGACATTCATTCGGACACATCAAAGTCCAAGTGCTGTCTTCTTCCACTCGTTTCATGAACAGGTCGCACATCCACATGGCGTAGAATAAATCGCGGGCACGCATTTCTTCTTTTCCGTGGTTCTTTTTCAAGTCAAGGAAATCCATGATATCGGCATGCCATGGTTCAATATAAACGGCAAAACTACCTTTGCGTTTTCCGCCGCCTTGGTCTACGTAACGTGCGGTATCGTTGAATACGCGTAACATTGGTACAATTCCGTTAGAAGTACCGTTAGTGCCACGGATATAGGAACCTGTAGCGCGAACATTGTGGATAGACAACCCTATTCCACCGGCAGATTGTGAAATCTTAGCGGTGTTTTTCAAGGTATCGTAAATCCCGTCGATGCTATCGTCTTTCATGGTCAATAAGAAACAAGAAGACATTTGTGGTTTAGGTGTTCCGGCATTGAATAAGGTAGGTGTAGCATGCGTAAAGAACTTTTTCGACATTAAGTCGTAAGTTTCAATTACCGCATCAAGGTCGTTTAAGTGAATCCCGACAGAAACACGCATTAACATGTGTTGCGGACGCTCTACAATTTTACCGTTGATTTTCAATAAATACGAACGCTCTAAGGTTTTAAAACCGAAATAATCGTAATTGAAATCGCGATTGTATATGATGTGTGAGTTTAAGAACTCTGCATTTTCCTGGATAACGTTGTGCACTTCTTCAGAAAGTAGCGGTGCGGCTTGGTTGGTTCTTGGGTTAACATAGTGATACATTTCGTTCATGGTTTCCGAGAACGATTTGTTGGTGTTTTTATGCAAGTTGGAAATAGCAATACGAGCGGCTAATTGTGCATAATCCGGGTGCGTAACTGTCATCGATGCGGCAGTTTCGGCAGCCAGGTTGTCGAGTTCGGAAGTGGTTACGCCGTCGTACAATCCTTCGATAACTTTCATCGCTACTTTTACAGCGTCTACCAATTCATTTAAACCATAGCATAGTTTTTTAATTCTATCCGTGATTTTGTCAAACATTACCGGTTCTTTGTGACCGTCTCTTTTTACTACGTACATACTTGTTAGTTTTTGTGAAATAGAGAATCCCTTCGCTACTTCGAGTTACTTGTTTTGTTTTTTGTTAATCCCTTAACTTGCAGAAGAAGCTTCTGCGGTTTTATGAGGAGCAAATCCGGCTGTCCGTTGTATCTTTTTTTGTTTGTGCTTCGACAAGCTCAGCATGACAAACAAAAAAAGGATGCCACTGCCATCCGGGCTAGGCTACTGCATTTCTTAGAAGTCAGCGTCGAAGCTGATTTTTTGATCTTCGGTATCTTTCGACATTACGCCGGCTTTTTGGTACTCGGCCACACGTTTTTCGAAGAAATTGGTTTTCCCTTGCAGTGAAATCATGTCCATGAAATCAAAAGGATTGGTAGAGTTGTAGACTTTTTTACAACCTAATTCCACTAGTAGTCGGTCGGCCACAAACTCTAAATATTGTGTCATCAAAGCCGCGTTCATTCCAATCAAACTTACCGGTAAGGATTCGGTGATGAATTCGCGCTCAATATTCAACGCATCGGTGATGATTTCTGTGATTCTGGCTTTAGACACTTTGTTCACCAAATGGTGATTGTGCAAGTGCACCGCAAAATCACAGTGAACGCCTTCGTCGCGAGAAATTAATTCGTTAGAGAAAGTTAATCCCGGCATTAATCCGCGTTTCTTCAACCAATAAATAGAACAAAAAGCTCCTGAGAAGAAAATCCCTTCTACCGCAGCAAAAGCAATCAATCTTTCGGCAAACGAATCCGATTTAATCCAACGCAAAGCCCATTCGGCCTTTTTCATAATGGCCGGAAATACTTCAATCGCGTGGAAAAGATCGTTTTTCTCGGCTTCGTCTTTTACATAGGTATCAATTAACAACGAGTAAGTTTCGCTGTGAATATTTTCCATCATAATTTGGAAACCATAGAAAAATTTAGCTTCCGGATATTGTACTTCATTGACAAAATTTTCGGCTAAATTTTCATTCACTATACCATCAGAAGCAGCGAAGAAAGCCAAAATATGTTTGATAAAGTACTTTTCATCATCATTTAACTTGTTATTCCAATCCGATAAATCCTGGTGTAAATCGATTTCTTCGGCGGTCCAAAAACTGGCTTCCATTTTTTTGTACCAATCCCAAATATCATGATGTTTGATAGGGAAAATCACGAAGCGGTTTTTGTTTTCTTGTAAAATTGGTTCGATAGCGGCCATTTTGAATTATTTTTTTGGATTATTTGGGAGAAATTTACTTAAATCTGTCTGTTACAAAGATTGTCAAACCAAACGTAAAATGAAAGTCAAACTTATTCACAATCGGCTTTAGTTTTTAACAAATATGGATTTTGTTTAACCTTTTTAATCATTTTTTAAGTTGTTGATTTTCAGAGGTTTATTTTTTTAAAAATCATCAAAAACCCCTAAAACAAAGGGAATTAAGAATTTACTGATGGTGAAATTTTAACATTTTAAAAGCTTCTGAAAACAAGATTTTAGGGATAAAAAAAGTGGCTTTCTAAGTACAGAAAGCCACTTTATCAAAAGTTAAAGCCAAACGCTTGTTTTAGTCTTCGGAAATATAGGTTTTATTCCCGTTTTTGTTGATGTAATATTTACCGCCTCTTGGCCCGGTATATACTTTCTTTCCTTTATAAGAACCGGTTACTTTGTCTTTGTTGTTTTTTGGGGCTTTTTCTTTCGACTCTCTTTCTTTGACTTCTTTTTTGGCTTTGGCTTCTGCTTTATTGGCGGCAGATTTGGCTTTGCCTTCCGCCGATTTCATTTCGCCTTTTGCTGAAGCATTATTATCTTTTGATTTGAAACGCTTGTCCGGTGTTCCATCCTTTTTTAAAGGCACAGCTGTTTTTTTAAATCGCTTATCCGGCGTTCCGTCTTTTTTTAATTTGACCGCTGAAGCTTCCTTCTCTTGTTTCTCTTTGGCGGCTTTAGTCTTACTAAACACCGATTTAGAGGCTTCTTTCTTCTTGTTTGCCTCTACTTTTGCCGGATCCATAACAGATTTCTCTTTCGTTGTTTGGGCAAAGATTGCAGTGGATAAAAGGAATGCCACACACAATAAAAATAATTTTCTCATAATGTTTGCTTTTTAGTTGATGACTAAAATTACTAAAAAAAACACTTCCAAAAATCATTCCGCTTAAAAATATGCTCTTAACTGAACATTACCGGTATGTATGGTTTGACTGGTTTCCGATTTTCGCCCTTGGTAATTGATATTGATGTCTAAGTATTGGGTTAAATTCTTCTGCAACAACAAGCGCCACGTTAAATTTCGGCCCGGACGCAAGCCTTCTAACATTTGAAACGCTACCGGCTGGGAAGCATCGCCTTCAAAAGTATTTTGGTACAGTGAAAATTCGCCGTTGGCTGTAATCTTCTTTTCACCGGCATAAGTAAAAGAAGTTCCGAAACGTTGTTGGGATAAAGTTTCCAAATTGCCTTGTCTATTTTCCTTGTTTTGGTATTCGTAAAAAATATCCCAACTCGCATTCTTGCTGAACAAATAGGAAATCTTCGGGTTAATTTGATAACCTTCAACTTTAAAGTTCTTGCTTTCGTAATTCTCCGAAGTCAGTCCGCTTTGATTAATCTTAGTACTGAAATTAAACAACCAAACCTTTCGCAGTAAGTGCGTATATTGTAACTGATGCGATTGGTTTTGACTGGATTGCGAACCTACCGTTAATAAGGCTCGGAGTTCATTTTGGGTATAATTATAGGTAACTGAATGTTTTTGCTTGCCGCGATTGTAGAAAAAACTATTGCGGAAACTGGTGTTTAATCCTAATTGGTTGTCGCTATTATTAGGCAGCGGATTCAAATCGAAATTGCCGCCTTCTCTTCTGATTTTGCGTTCGATTAAATACGAAGTTTGATTGTAAAAATGCGACAAAAACTTTTTAAATCCTTTGCCGTTTTGCCACTGTGCGGGGTTTAAGGTTAACGACTGCGAGAATTTATTTTGATGGGTTTTCACAAAAACTTGGTTCGGCAAAAACACCCGTACATATTTGGCTTGGTCCGGAAAAGGTGCTACTTCAAACTCTTGTAATTCCTGAATACCGTTGTTGTTGTAATCTATCCAAGTGAAAACGCCTTGTCCGGGTTCGACTTCCAAATACGTAAATTCCTGTTGTGCAATGGTGCCTGAAGTGGTTTCATAAGCTGTACTAAGCTGTACTTTTTGCTTAAAAAACTGATCGTTGTACAACAATCTGGAGTTGAGCGACGGTTCGTTTTCGCGGTCGGCTTCTTCAAATTTCAGATTGCGGTAATTGACAAACAAAGATAGATTGGTTTTGTCGTTTTGAATCAGGCGCGATTTTAAGTAATACGATTGCGAAGTGTTGACTCTTTTTACCAAACCGTTTTGCAAACTGTCGTTTACCCTTTGCAAATAACCCAGTTCTACAAAGACTTTGGTACTATCTCCCCGGCCGACAAAAGCACCGTATTCGGTAAATTTCTGGCTTAACGCAGACAACTGATTGGTCGCCGCCAAACGCTCTTTATTATCTTCCAAACGTAACGTTCCGCCAATCCAATTCTTCTTAAAATGGTAGCGCGCTTGCGATTGGTTTCTAACGAAGGTAGATTTAGCAAAATTTCCGTCGCTGTTCAAAACGCTGGTATTTTGTTGTAAGTTCCATTGATTGAGTTTGAAAAATCCGTTAACCGAGTGACGATTACCGTTAAAGCTTTTGGAAAAATCCAATTTCTCGAATTGATAGGTCAGCTTGCCTTTTTGCGGCAGGATAAAATCCAAGCCGTTCACAATTAAACTTTGATTTCCGGAGAAAGTGTTCAAGTTCCAGTCGCGGTTGAATTCGATATTAAATAACCGCTCAATGGTTCTGAAATTTTCTTGTATAAATTGGTAGTTCCCAAAAGCATCAACCTGCCATTTTTTAGTGAGTAATCGTTGTTTGAAATTGAGCTTTCCGGCTACACCTTTATTGTCTTCATCGTCTAAAGAAGAAAACAAATTTTGGTCGTTGTTGCTCACGCCCAATTCAAAATCAACTACGGTTTTTTCATTCGGATTGTATTTCCCTAAAACAGTAGCGATTTGGATTTTCGTAGGTGCTACCAATCGTACTACCGGCTCGTAATTGCCTTGCGGAATGCCGGCAACAGGTTCAACATACTGGTAAATTTTTCCGATAGCCGCGGTATTGGTTAGGATGTAATTGCCTAAGTTATTGCCCACCAAAGTAAAGCGTACATTATACAATTCGTCGTTCGGGTTGTTCGAATATTCAAAAACCTCAACGCCGTTTACGATGACTTTTTTGTATAAAATTTTATTGTCAGAATACGTATCGAGGTAAGCCGATGGGGCGTTCATTTGGTTGATATCATCACCGGCGTTGTTGAGTATGTCGACTTGCTCGGGCGACAAACTTTGTTGCAACGGCTGGTTTTTGACATCGTTTTCAGAATACAAATAGCCGCCCAAACTCCATTTTTTAGCCGTATGATTTACGCCGCCATAGGTCACAAAACGCGTGTAATTTCTATCCGAATATTGGTATTCGATTACAATTCGCATTTCGGAATTGATGGGAAACAAAGACGTAAACGTGATTTCTCCAGCGTTATAGTCGATGATATAATCGTTATTTTCGCCTCTCTTTTTAAGAATTCCGTTGACATACACTCGCTCCGAACCCGAAATCACCAACACATACAACTCGCCGTTGTTGCCGCGCAACTTGTACGGGCCTTGATTGCCTTCTTGTCCGGTAAAAGTGCTTCGGGCATATTGACCACGGACCAGAGCAGCCGAAGCAAAAATTTCGGTTTTGTTGTCTTCCTCGCCCAGCATGAACCGGGTAGCCAAACCTTGCACTTTTTTGTTGAAATTAAGGAAACGCGATTGCCGATTTTCCAGGAATAAATCGCCGGCGCGTATGCTCCATTTATCGGTAAATAATTCGATGAAGATTTGGTCAAATTCGTCTAACTTTTGGGAATAACCGTTTTCCTGCAGCGGAATGTTAGAATCCTGAATCGAAGCCCGAAGCGAGACTTTATCAGAGATTTTTCCGGTGATTTGTAAATCTAAATTCGAGGTTACTGAAGCATTTTGATTGTTCCCGATGGTTACGCCACGGGTGATACTTCCTGAAGTGTTTAAGCCTTCAAACGGGACAAACTTTTTCACCGAACGGTCGGTTTTAACCAAAAATCCGGCTTCGTTAGGCACCACTTTGTCTTGGTCGTAAATGCTGTAGGTTTTGGTTAAAAATTCCGGATAGTTAAAATAGCGAATGGTAATGGTGTCGGTGACCGTGAAATTGCTTTTAAAAACTAACTTTCCGGTTTTGAAATCGATTTTATAGAATGACGTATCGACTTCTTTGCCTTCGCGAGTGAGTAGTTTGAAGAAACTCGGGCTGATACTGACTTTTTCAATGGCGATGGTATCTTTGGAAGGCAGGATTTTTTTGGTTCGGTACAGCGAATTGATTTCCTGAGCTGAAAGCCCGGAAAAACTGAATAATACCCACAATAAAAGCCCTTTTTTCAGCATATCTTAATAACGTAAAAATAGGCTTTTTAATATAAAAAAACCGCGAACACTTTATATTTTAGTCTTCGCGGTTTGGGTTTACTCTTTAGTAACCACTTGCAAGGTTTCACGAGAAATTTGTTTCAGCAAGACGGTTTTCCCTTTTTCTACCATTTCGGCGGCTTCTTTATTGAAGTGACGAATGGTGTACAAAGAAACGTTTTCGTTATACGCCACTTTGAATTTTTTGGCCAAGATATTTTTCAAATCATTGAAATTCCCGAATTTGTCTTCCACACAAACTGAGAAACTAATGGCCGAATTTTGAATCAAGCTTACCTTCATTTTGTATTGGTGGAACAGCGCAAAAATTTCGCTGATGTTTTCTTCCATGATGAAGGAAAAATCGATAGACGACAATGAAATCAACAATTGATCTCTTTTCACAATATAACATGGCGTGTGCGGCTCTAAATCTTTGCCTTTGGAAACACTGGTTCCTGGCAATAGCGGATTGATAAACGATTTAACGTGCAACGGAATTTCCTTTCTTTGTAATGGTTGCAAGGTTTTCGGGTGAATTACTGTAGCACCGTAGAATGCTAATTCAATAGCTTCGCGATAGGAAATTTGATTCAACAATATGGCGTTTTCAAAGTAGCGCGGATCAGCATTCATCACACCCGGAACATCTTTCCATATGGTTACGCTTTCGGCATTCAAACAATAGGCAAAAATAGCCGCTGTGTAATCAGAACCTTCACGACCCAAAGTAGTGGTGAAATTGTTTTCATCGGAACCTAAAAATCCTTGGGTAATATTGAGCGCTTTTTTCTTTACCCCTTTTGAAATGAGTTGTTGGGTTTTTTCCCAATCCACATTAGCATCGCGGTAAGTATTGTCGGTTTTGATAAAATTGCGCACATCAATCCAATTGTTTTTTAGGCCGGCTTGGGCAAAATAGTGGCTGACAATCGTTGTAGAGATAATTTCGCCGTAGCTTACCACTTGGTCGTACACAAAGTTGTAGTTGGGCGATTTGTTGCTTCGGATAAAATACTCCAAATCGGCAAAATGACTGTTCACGGCAAAATACACATCATGTTCTTCATCTTCGAACAAATCCATCAAAATTTGGTAGTGGTATTTCTTGACTTCTTGTAAGGAAGAATGCAATTCGTTCGATTTTTCGAAATAATTTTTAATCACAACTTCCAACGCATTTGTGGTCTTTCCCATAGCGGAAATCACCAAAAGCGTGTCTTCGTGACCTACTTTTTCCAATACACTGAATACGTTTTTAATCCCTTCGGCATCTTTTACTGAAGCGCCACCAAATTTGAAAATTCTCATTATAAATTAGTTAAAAAGTCATTGATTCCTTGTTCGTCCATTTGTACTACATCCCAATCGGCTAAGATTTTGGCGCCCGATTTTTTATAAAATTCGATGGCCGGCGTATTCCAATCCAACACATTCCACTCGATTCTGCGTACGTTGTCTGCTTTACCTTGCTCTATAATTTTGGTGTACAACGCCAAGCCTAAACCACTGCCGCGCATTTCTTCTTTGACGATTAAATCCTCCAAATGGATGGTTCTGCCTTTCCAAGTGGAATAGCGGTAATAGTATAAAGCCATGCCTACAATTTGCTTCTCTTGTTCGCTATCGCTTGAGTCATTCTCTACTTCGGCTACAAAAGTATAAAAGAGTGGATTTTCACCGAAACCGTCTCGTTCTAAATCGGCCACGGTTACTACAACCGCATCGGGTTCTTTTTCAAAAATGGCCAATTCTCGAATCAAATCCAAAACGGCCGGCATGTCTTTTTTTTCACCTTTGCGAATGTTCATCTGCTGTAAAATTTTGCTTGGTAACCATTAGACCAAAAAGGTCTAGGGTTCACAAAAATACAATTAATAATTTCTTTTAGGAATAGATTTTTTCTTTGACAATTTTAGCGATATTTGCACCCACAACTACAACGATTTCGTAATGGAAGAACGCAACAAAACCTTAGGGGAATTTATCATCGAAAAACAAGAGGAATTCAAATATTCCTCGGGCGAATTATCTCGCATTATCAACTCCATCCGATTGGCTGCCAAAGTAGTCAATTATAAAGTAAACAAAGCCGGATTGGTAGATATAGTGGGCGCTGCCGGAGACCAAAATATTCAAGGCGAAGACCAACAAAAGCTGGACGTTTATGCCAATGAAGTGTTTATCCAAACCTTGATTAATCGCGAAATCGTATGCGGTATCGCTTCAGAAGAAAATGATGATTATATTACTGTAGCCGGTTCTGATAACAGTCATAGCAACAAATATGTGGTGTTGATGGATCCGCTCGATGGTTCATCCAATATCGACGTAAATGTTTCTGTAGGCACCATTTTTTCGGTTTATCGCAGGGTAACACCTGTGGGTACTCCGGTTAGCATTCAAGATTTTCTACAACCCGGAACCCAACAAGTAGCAGCGGGTTATGTTATTTACGGCACCTCAACCATGTTGGTTTATACTACCGGACACGGCGTGAATGGTTTTACTTTGAATCCGGCCATCGGTACATTTTACTTATCGCACCCCAATATGCAATTTGCCAAAGACGGTAATATTTACTCTATCAACGAAGGGAATTATGTCCATTTTCCGCAAGGCGTAAAAGATTACATTAAATACTGCCAGCTCGAAGAAGGTGATCGCCCTTACACGTCCCGCTACATAGGAAGTTTAGTATCCGACATTCACCGCAACATGATTAAAGGCGGTATTTATATTTATCCCACGAGTTCCAAATCGCCGAACGGAAAATTGCGTTTGTTGTACGAATGCAATCCTATGGCATTCATAACAGAACAAGCGGGTGGAAAAGCTACCGACGGTTTTGGCAGAATCATGGAAATCCAACCGACAGCACTACACCAACGCGTACCATTCTTTTGCGGCAGTTATAATATGGTGAAAAAAGCGGAAGAGTTTATGGCGAAGTATGTTTAAGTATCTGATTATCTGAGCACAAAAAGAGAAGCCTGAATTAATGATTCAGGCTTCTCTTTTTGTACTGATAAGTAATAATTACTTATTCATATGTGTCATTTCATATACAAACGTATCCGAATCCACATTCATCACCAAAAGTGACAATGCTTTGTCCACAATGTAAGGTACATTTCCCGGCGTGAATCCTAAAGCCAAGGCAAACTTGGTTAGGATCTCTTTTTGTTTTGGACCGAGAACGTGATCGGCATAAACCATACGCGATAAATCGTATAAACGCTCTAAACGTTGTACGTGTAAATACGGTGGATTAATTGGGTATTTTAAAGGATTTTCCAGAATTTCTTCATATTCTGCAGGCGATATTTCTAAACGAACAGCCAATTTATCTAAGAACTCTTTTTCTTCTTTGCTCAAATCGCCGTCGGCAGTAGCCACACGAACAATAGCGGAAAAATGACCCTTATTTCTGCTTTTAAACTCGCTGTCAAATAAATCTGAAATAGACATAATGGTATAGGTTTTAATACGGCAAATATAAGCCAATTTCCCGTTTCAGAAAACCAATTCTGTAAATGTTTTTTATCGATTTTAGGATTTATTTTAAAACGGCAATTAAAATTAATTGTAAGTTTACCACACTAACAACCTATTCACTACCATGTCAGATTTCTGGATATACTTTAATATCGGATTAAAACATGTGCTCGACCTCAACGCCTACGACCATGTTTTGTTTCTTTTGGCACTAACAGTACCTTACGAGTTCAAATCGTGGAAACGCATTTTAATCCTCATTTCACTTTTTACCCTTGGCCATACCTTGGCGCTCTTCTTGTCCGTGTTTAACATTTTAGCCATCAAACCGGCCATAGTCGAATTCCTGATTCCGATTACTATTTTGTCAACTGCACTTTATAACATTATCATTTCGGGTAAATCATCCAAAAAAGATGGTGTTTCTTTTACAGGTGCGGTAACGGTTTTTTTTGGTATCATCCACGGATTGGGCTTTTCCAACTATTTCAACAGCATCCTAACCGGTAAACCAACCGATAAGTTATGGCCGCTTTTTGAGTTTGCTTTAGGGATAGAAGTAGCCCAAATCATTGTTGTCTTGGCCGCTTTATTGTTGGCTTATGTGATGCAAACCTTACTCAAATTCTCCAAACGCGATTGGATATTGATGATATCCGCATTTATAGCCGGTGTGGTAATTCCCATGATTATGCAAAGTGAAATTTGGGTTAAATAAATTGTTTTGGAGCTAAAGGTTTGGGTATATTTGCTATCCGTTTTCCCGCTATCTGTTACAATCTTTTCAAATGGTTCCCATTTAAAAAGGATTTCCACGACTATCGGGGCTAACTGAAAAACCATTTGAACTTCAGGAAATGAAAGAGAAGAAACAACAAAAATACGATATCGCTTACCTCAGAATTGCCGCCGAATGGAGCAAACTATCCTATTGCAAGCGCAAGCAAGTAGGCGCCATTATTGTTCGCGATCGAATGATTATTTCCGACGGTTATAACGGAACGCCTTCCGGCTTTGAAAACTGCTGCGAAGACGACGAAGGCTTAACCAAATGGTACGTTTTACACGCCGAAGCCAATGCCATTTCCAAAGTAGCCCGTTCTACCCAAAGTTGTGAAAACGCTACGCTTTACATTACGCTTTCGCCTTGTAAAGAATGTAGCAAATTAATCCACCAATCGGGCATCAAACGCGTGGTATACCACAAGGGTTACCGTGACGAATCGGGCTTGGATTTCTTGAGAAAAGCCGGTATTGAAGTCACCAAGATCGACGAACTGGAATAACCAACTATACCATTGCTTTTCTCACATGAAATCAAAGGAAAAATACTTACCTCTTTTGCTGTTCTCCTGCGTTGCCTTGGGCATCGTAATTGGCGGTATGCTTAATTTTCCGGAACGCTCTTTATCCAAAGCCAACGCCCGAAAAGCCAAAATAGACAAACTAATCGACTTTATCGACGATGAATATGTGGACGATGTTAACTCGGATTCGATAGTCGACTTAACCGTGAACAGCATTTTAGCCAATCTCGATCCGCATTCGGTTTATATTCCGCCCAGCGAACAATCCACCGAAGCTGAACTCATGCGCGGTGACTTTGTTGGGATTGGCGTGAATTTCTACATGTACAAAGACACCGTAACCGTAGTACGGCCGCTGGAAAACGGCCCGGCCGAAAAAGCAGGAATACTGGCAGGAGACCGTATTTTGTATGCCGATAAATCAAAACTCTTCGGAAGAAAATTACCCACCGACAGCTTGTTCAACAAACTCAAAGGTGAAGAAGGCTCGACGGTTTTGCTTACGGTTTACCGAAAAAACTCCGGAAAAAAACTCAAAATTCCGGTAGTCCGTGATGTAGTCCCTATTAAAAGTGTTGACACCTACTTAAAACTGAACAAAACTACAGGCTATATCAAAATCAATCGCTTCGCCGAAAACACTTATACCGAATTTCGCGAAGGCTTAGAACAACTCAAAAGACAAGGCATTAATACTTTGGTCATCGACCTGCGCGACAACGGAGGCGGTTACTTGGAAAAAGCCGTGGAAATTGCCGATGAATTATTGAAAGACCAAGAGCTTATCGTTTTTACAAAAAATAAACGAGGCACTATCAACAAAACATTTGCCACCGAAGAAGGCATTTTTGAAACCGGAAGAGTGTATGTTTTGATTGATGAAAACTCGGCTTCCGCCAGTGAAATTTTGGCCGGTGCCATTCAAGATAATGATCGCGGAACCATCGTAGGCCGACGTTCATTCGGAAAAGGTTTGGTGCAACGTGAAATGGGTTTTGAAGACGGCTCAGCGGTTAGACTAACTACTTCACGCTATTACACGCCAAGCGGACGTTCCATTCAAAAACCTTACACCAAAGGCAACAGCGAAGCCTACATACACGATTTTGAAAAGCGTTTTGAAAGTGGTGAATTGTATGCCAAAGACAAAATTAAAGTGGCCGATTCCTTGAAATTCAAAACTAAAAAAGGGCGCATTGTATATGGCGGCGGCGGTATTGTTCCGGATATTTTTGTGCCTTTAGAAGTAAAAAAGGGTGAAGAAAATTTGGCTTATGTGCTCAACTCGGGCTTGGTTGGTCATTTTGTTTTTGAACAACTCGACCAAAACAGAAAGAGTTATGACGGCTTAGATCTAAAATCTTTTCTAAGCCAATTTTATACTGACAAAACCATAGTCGGTAAGTTTCAAACTTACTTAACAAAATCGGGCTTGGAAATAAACGTTCTTACTAACGATTCTTTGGTTAAAAAATACTTGTCGGCTGAGTTTGCCCGCCAACTTTTTGGCGAAAATCAATATTACCGAATCCTGTTAAAGGACGACGCCATGTTGAAAGCGATTTTGAAATAGTTATTTGCGAATACTGTCGTGCACTTGCACATGAACGCCATTGTTCCATTCCGTTAATATATCAGTAGCTACTGCAGCGCCACTTCCGGCGGCTATGGCTAACTGACTTCTCCAACCGGCTAAGGTTCCGGTAACATAGATACCTTCGGTTACTTTATGATCGGTATTTTTAAGTTGGATTCTGTTTTTTTCAGGAATTACTTTTTGATGCGGCATCACATAAGCTTCCAAACCTTCAATTGTAAACGGATTAGCAGCTCCGATGCCAATGACTACCATTTTGGAAGCATAAGTATTTTTATTGGTTATCACCTTGAAATTTCCGACTTCACCTTCAATCTTCATTACTTTCTCACCCGAAATTTGCTCGATATGCGGATATAATTGATGCAATTGTGTTACGCTTTCCGTGAGTATGTCTGAACCCAATTTCCCGGGCGGAATACCATAAGCGTTATTGAACAAGGCATCTTGTAAGGAAGATGCTTTTTGGTGCGCTATAATCCCTATTTTTTTATCGGCTACAAAAGGTTTGTTTTGAGCAGAACCTAAAATTAAAGCACAAGACATGCCCGAAACACCGCCGCCAATAATTAAAACATCGTACATAGAAGGAAAATAACAAATTTTAAAAAGCAATTTAGAAATAAACTCCAAAAATTAAATCTCAATATTCAATCGTTTGAAATTTAATGCTTTGAAATTTAAAAGAAGTTAATTTTTCAGTTTTTCTTCGATTTTCTTCGACATTCTGAAAATCAAAAGAATCAACATGGCACATAGGGCCGCAGCTATTCCTATTAGCGCCACTAAGCTATCGCCTTCAAACAAATTACTGAAATCCAACATCGTTACGTTGAAAGCAATCAGGGCAAAAGCAATAACAATTAATATGGTAGTAAAAATTTTCATGGATTGAATTTATAGGACAAAAATACTAATTTTTAAAATCAGACAAATAGTCCTTTAACATTAGCAGCAAATAATTTAACAGCTATAGCCAATAAAACTACGCCAAATACTTTTCGGATGATGCTCAACCCATTTTTGCTTAGCATTTTTTCAATTTTGGAAGACGATTTCAACACAGCGTACACCAAAATAATATTCAAAAGTATGGCAATGATAATATTAATCGATTGGAACTCTGCCCGTAAAGACAATAAAGTGGTCATAGTTCCGGCACCGGCAATTAAGGGAAATGCAATGGGAACAATAGAAGCAGAATTGGCTTCTTCATCCCGATACAATCTGATTCCCAAAATCATTTCCAGAGCCAAAAAGAACAGCACAAACGAACCGGCTACCGCAAAAGAATTGGCATCAATACCTATTAGTTTCAAAATTTCTTCCCCAACAAAGAGAAAAGCAATCATAATACCGGCGGAAACCATCGACGCTTTTTCAGATTGAATATGACCAAACCGAGCACGTAAATCAATAATTACCGGTATACTTCCCACTATATCAATCACGGCAAACAAAACCATGGTAGCGGTAGCAATTTCTCTGAAGTCTAAATTCATCTCGTTTTTTTTTTTGCAAAATTAGGATTTTAATCGTTTATAACGATTTTTGATTTTACCTTTGCATTAAAATCGCGCTTTGGCTTTTAGCCGCAGCAAAAAAATTAATCTATTTAAAATACCTGAGGTCCACTGGGCTTCCTCCTCTTAATATCAAATGTTTCAATTAGGCAAAACCATAGTATCTGAAGATATACTCGAAAAAGATTTTGTGTGCAACCTTTCAGCCTGTCACGGTGCTTGTTGTGTCGACGGCGATGCCGGTGCGCCTTTGAGTGAAGCCGAAACGAAAATCTTAGAGGAAATTTACCCGAAAGTGAAACCTTTTTTACGCAAAGAAGGTATTGAAGCCATCGAAAAACTGGGCACTTGGGTAGTTGGCACCGATCAGGACTTAGAAACGCCATTAATTGACAACAAAGATTGCGCTTATGTAATTTTTGACGGAAAAACGGCTCTTTGCGGTATTGAGCAAGCCTATAACCAGGGTATCGTCGACTGGAAAAAACCGGTTTCTTGTCATTTGTATCCGATTCGTGTGAAAGATTTCAGCGAATTTGCCGCTGTCAATTACGACCGTTGGGACATTTGTAGTGACGCTTGTACTTTGGGCAAAGAACTCCAAGTTCCCGTTTATAAATTTGTCAAAGAAGCCTTAATTCGAAAATTCGGTCAAGATTGGTACAGCGAATTGGAGAAAGTAGCGGAAGACTTGAAAAACGAAAAATAAAAAAAGCCTGAATCAATGATTCAGGCTTTTTTGTGGAGAAGATGGGGCTCGAACCCACGACCTCTTGACTGCCAGTCAAGCACTCTAGCCAACTGAGCTACATCCCCAATATTTGAATCTCAAAACCGGCCTTCCCGATTGCTATCAGGACACTCTAGCCTACTGAGCTGCATCCCCGTTTTTGAGACGACAAATATATAATTTTCTGCAAACAAAAAACAACTTCAAACACATCTTTTTTTGAGATTTGTTGTAAATTTACCTTAAATATTCATTTTATGTCTGCCGAAAATACAAACGGGTATATCCAAACCCAAATTGAAAACAAAATTGCCTTTCTTACCTTTAGTCATCCGGCCAGTAACTCATTTCCGAGTGATTTATTAGACAAACTAACTCAGGAACTCCAAGCACTAAGCAACAATTCTGAAGTCAACGTAATTGTACTGCAAAGCGAAGGAAAAACTTTTTGCGCCGGGGCTTCTTTCGACGAATTGCTCTCGATAAACAACCTTGAAGACGGGAAAAAATTCTTCTCCGGTTTTGCTAATGTGATTAATGCAATGCGCAACTGCTCTAAAATTATCCTTGGAAAAATACAGGGTAAAGCCGTTGGCGGTGGCGTTGGTTTGGCAGCCGGTTGTGATTTTGCCTATGCATACCAAGACGCCTCAATTAAATTATCCGAAATCGCCATTGGGATTGGTCCGTTTGTGATTGAACCTGCCGTATCTCGAAAAATCGGCAAGAATGCCATGTCGGTTTTGGCGCTTCAACCCAACCATTGGCAAACGGCGGATTGGGCTGTTGAAAAAGGCCTTTATGCTGATGTTTTTGACAGTTACAACGAGCTAACTGAAGCAACTTTATCCATGGCCAAAAAATTGGCTTCCTATCATCCGGATGCTTTAGCCGCAATGAAGAAAGTATTTTGGGAAGGTACCGAAAATTGGGACACCCTTTTATATGAGAGAGCTGCAATCTCCGGAAAATTGGTACTGTCGGATTTTACCAAAAAAGCACTTAACGAATTTAAAAAATAAATGATGCTAGTAATTTCTCTTCTTCAGCAAGTCAATATCGATGAAAAAATAAAAAACGCCCCCGATAATGGCTACATGATAGGCGTTTGGATTGGTTATATTTTGCCATTTGCCGTATTAGCAGGGTTGGCTTGGTTGATGTATCGCAGAGCCAAAAAAAGACAAGACGAGCTGTAGTTATATTTACTAAATTTGCAGCATTAAAACTTTTTTCATGAGCAACATCCGAATTACCAAACAGTTTTCTTTCGAAACCGGTCACGCACTTTACGGCTATGACGGAAAATGCAAGAATGTTCACGGACACAGTTACAAACTATCGGTAACGGTAATCGGGCAACCTATTACTGACACTTCCAATGTGAAGTTTGGTATGGTAATCGATTTTTCGGATTTAAAAAAGATTGTAAAAGAAGAAATTGTGGATGTGTTTGACCATGCCACGGTTTTCAATAAAAACACACCCCATATAGAATTAGCCAACGAACTCAAAGAGCGCGGACATCATGTGATTTTAGTAGATTACCAACCTACCAGTGAAAATATGGTTACCGATTTTGCCCAAAAAATAAAAAATCGTTTGCCCAATAATATCGCCCTACATTCCTTAAAACTGCAAGAAACTGAAACCTCTTTTGCCGAATGGTACGCATCGGATAATTCATAAGTTAGCTACATGCAAATTACACCCAACAAAAAAATCTATTTTGCCTCCGACCAACACTTTGGTGCTCCAACAGCGGTAGCCAGTTTTCCTCGTGAGCAAAAATTTGTGGCTTGGTTAGACGAAGTAAAGCAAGACGCCGAAGCTATTTTTTTGTTAGGCGATTTGTTCGATTTTTGGTTCGAATACAAAACCGTTGTACCCAAAGGATTTGTACGTGTTTTGGGTAAATTAGCTGAAATTCGCGACAGCGGTATTCCGATTTACTTTTTTGTAGGCAACCACGATTTGTGGATGCAGGATTATTTTGAAAAAGAACTGAACATCCCGGTTTACCGCGACAATCAGGAATTTGAATTTAACGGCAAAACATTTTTAATCGGTCACGGCGATGGTAAAGGCCCGGGTGATAAAGGCTACAAACGCATGAAAAAAGTTTTTACCCATCCTTTTTCCAAATGGTTGTACCGTTGGTTGCATCCGGATATCGGAATGCGTTTGGCTCAATATTTATCGGTAAAAAATAAACTGATTTCGGGCGAAGCCGATGTGAAATTTTTAGGCGAAGAAAACGAGTGGTTGATCCAATACTGCAAGCGAAAACTACAAACCAAACACTACAACTACTTGGTTTTTGGGCATCGCCATTTGCCTATGGTAATTTCTGTAGGGGAAAATGCTGAATACGTTAACCTTGGCGATTGGATTGGCTATTTTACTTACGGTGTTTTTGATGGTGAGACTTTTGAGCTGAAGCAATACTAAACTATCGTAAATCCTTCAACCGTAGCTGTACTGAAACCTTTCCGTTGAATTCGTTTTCGTCTATGCAATACACAGCGTCAAAAGATTGCTGGTTTTTGACCAAATCCAATTTCTTCCCTAAACCAAAACCAATGGCTCCAAATCCGGGAGAATTGTTTTGTTTGACGTAGAGCTTCAAATGGTCTTCTTCGGAACCTATCCCTTTAGCATAACCGGAATCTTTTAACCCTTTGGTCATAAAAACCGGCGTCATATTTTGTGGTCCGAAAGGTTCAAACTGGTTCAGAATTCTAATCAATTTCTCGTTGATATCCGTCAAATTAATTTCGGCATCCACTGTAATTTCCGGGGTTAATAAATCGGGATGTATCGTTTCTTCTACCGTTCTTTCAAAGGCTTCTTTGAACGCTGCATAATTTTCTTCTTTCAAAGTCATTCCCGCTGCGTACATGTGTCCTCCAAATTGTTCCAAATGTGCCGCACAAGCTTCTAAAGCATTGTAAATATCAAAATCTTTGACCGACCGCGCTGAGGCTGCTAACTTGTCGCCACTTTTGGTAAAAACTATAGTTGGTCGATAGTAAGTTTCGGTCAAACGTGAAGCCACAATACCGATTACACCCTTATGCCAGTTTTCTTGGTAAACGACTGTGGTGAATTTTTTAGTTTCGTTATTCTCGGTGATTTGCGATAAGGCTTCAGCAGTAATTTGTTTGTCTAAATCCTTACGATCACTGTTATGCTGTTCAATTTCAGAAGCAAAAAACTCGGCCTGTTCTAAATCGTATTCTGTAAGCAAAGCCACAGCTTCGTTACCGTGTTTGATACGTCCAGCCGCATTAATGCGTGGCGCAATAATAAAAACAACATCGGTTATGGTGAGCGTTTTCTTTTTGACATTCTGAACCAAAGCTTTGATGCCGGGTCGCGGATTACCATTAATGACCTCCAAACCAAACTTAGCCAAAACCCTATTTTCACCGGTTATCGGAACAATATCGGCGGCTATGGCTGTAGCTACTAAATCCAAATAAGGCACCAAATCTTCGACGGTTTGGTTACGATTTTGCGCCAAAGCCTGAATCAATTTAAACCCGACGCCACAACCGCACAATTCGTCGTACGGATAGTCGCAATCGGCTCTTTTGGGATCTAAAACGGCCACTGCTTCAGGCAATGTGTCACCCGGACGATGGTGATCGCATATGATAAAATCGATCTGCTTCTCCTTAGCATACGCCACATGATCGATGGATTTTATGCCGCAATCCAAAGCAATAATCAAGGTAAAACCATTGTCGTCAGCAAAATCAATCCCTTGATAAGAAACCCCGTAACCTTCGTTGTAACGATCAGGAATATAGGTAGCCACATTGGGATAAAAACTTTTCAGATAACTCGACACCAAAGAAACCGCTGTTGTACCGTCTACATCGTAATCGCCAAAGACCAAAATATTTTCGGCATTGGCAATTGCTGTTTCAATACGAGCTACCGCTTTGTCCATGTCTTTCATCAAATACGGATCGTGTAAATCAGACAAACTCGGACGGAAAAATTGGCGAGCGGCTTCGTAAGTTTCAATGCCGCGCTGCACCAAAAGCATCGCAATCAGCTCGGCTACATTGAGTTCGGCAGCCAAGGCTTTGACTTTTTCGGGTGACGGTTTGGGTTGGAGTGTCCAGCGCATGTTAGATTACGAATTGAGAATTAGGAATTACTAAGCGTAAACCACAAAAATAGCAAAAGCTACATCAGATTGATTGCAGTTTTAGTGTATTTATTCGTTACTTTTGAACTACAAATTACATAGAAAATGCAAATTCAAGGTCAAATAGTCGATATCGAAAACCGCCGGATTTATTCTGGTGAAGTTACGATTGCAAACGGAAAAATTGTTTCCGTTATTGAAAAACAACACGACAACAAAAACTTTATCCTTCCGGGTTTTATCGATGCGCACATTCATATCGAAAGCTCAATGTTGGTACCATCTGAATTTGCTAAAATTGCGGTGTTGCACGGTACTGTCGGAACGATATCCGATCCGCATGAAATTGCCAATGTATTGGGAAAAGACGGTGTGTATTATATGATTGAAAACGGCAAAAAAGTCCCGTTGAAGTTTCATTTTGGTGCACCATCTTGTGTTCCGGCCACCTTTTTTGAAACCGCCGGCGCAGTGATTGATTCGGAGCAAATTAAAGAGCTGATGGCGCATCCCGACATTTATTATTTGGCCGAAATGATGAACTATCCCGGTGTGTTGTTTGACGATGAAGAAGTTTTAAAAAAGATAGCTTGGGCGAAACATTACAATAAACCGGTTGACGGACATGCGCCCGGCTTGCGAGGCGAAGCGGTCCAAAAATACATTTCAGCCGGAATTACTACTGATCACGAGTGCTTTACCTATGACGAAGCCGCTGAAAAATTAGCCTTAGGGATGAAAGTAATTATTCGCGAAGGCAGTGCCGCCAAAAACTTTGAAGCTTTAATCGCCTTACTGCCGGATCATTATGAAAACCTGATGTTTTGCTCCGATGACAAACATCCGGACGATTTGATTGTAGGTCACATCAACCAATTGTGTGCCCGAGCAGTGGCCAAAGGACATGACGTTTTTAAAGTTTTGCAAATGGCTTGTGTCAATCCTGTGAAGCATTACAACATGACGGTAGGTTTATTGCAACCCAATGATGCCGCCGATTTTATTGTAGTGGAAGATTTAACCCATTTTAAAGTGTTGCGAACCTATATCAACGGAGAATTAGTGGCTGAAAAAGGTCAGTCTTTTGTACAGCATGTTGCCTTTGAGAAACCCAATAATTTTAGTACTTCGCCAAAAACACCAGCTGATTTCAGAGTGACGACCGATGCGAAAACCATTCGGGTAATAGAAGCTTTGGAAGGACAGTTGATTACCAATGAAATTCATTGTTCCCCAAAAATTCAGGATGGCAATTTAGTTTCCGATACCGAACATGATGTGTTGAAAATGGCGGTAGTCAATCGGTATGAAAATACTCCGGTAGCGGTAGCTTTTATCAAAAACTTTGGTTTGAAAAAAGGAGCGATTGCCAGTTCGGTGGCACACGATTGTCACAATATAGTAGTAGTTGGGACTTCTGACGAAGACATACTGAACGCGGTTAACTTACTGATTGCCAACACAGGCGGTATTTGTGCCGTGAATGGTGCCGAACAAAAATCGTTGGCCTTACCCGTAGCCGGTATCATGAGCGACCAAAACGGTTGGGAAGCCGGGCGTTTGTACCAAGAAATTGATGCTATGGCAAAAGAATTGGGCAGTACTTTAAAAGCACCTTTTATGACGTTGTCCTTTATGGCTTTATTAGTAATCCCCGATTTGAAATTATCGGACAAAGGCTTGTTCAGCGGAAAACAATTTGCGTTTACAGACTTAAAGGTTTCCTAAAACCTACAGATGTTGGTTGATGAAAGGGTCAGACCACTTTTCATTGTGAAGAATATTAGGATCTGTAAGTGTCCGCAAAAAAGCAACGAGAGCTGCTTTTTGTTGCTCTGTTAGATTGAGTTGCTGCGGATTCCCTTGAGCATCTTTCAAAAAAGACGATAAATTAGGATGATTTTTAACGCCGCTGTTGTAATGTTCTACCACCTGTTCTAAAGTTTGAAAACGCCCATCATGCATATAAGGCGCTCCAAGTGCAATGTTTCGTAAGGTGGGAATTTTAAAAGCACCTTTCATGCTGTTGTTCGTTGGAAAAGTTTCAAAAGCTCCTAAATCATTAGTGGACGCTAAATCAAGACCATTATTTTTTGGTCCGGAGTTTACACTGACAAAAGCTTCCGTAGCGTGACAATTGATACATCCAGCACCACCTTGAGCCACAGTTTTTAAAAACAATGCTTTCCCTTGGTTTTCAGCCTCGGTAAAATTCGGAAAAGGTTGTAACCTCGAATTCACCTGCATTCGACCATCATCATACTTACTTTGCGAGCTAACAATACTTCTGATAAATTGTGATAAAGCACTTGAAACTCTGGCATTGGTAATTTGACCGGAACCAAAGGCTTGTAAAAACAAGTTACTGTAGAAAGGTCTTTCTGATATTCGTTGTATGATTTCACTCTCGGTTAAACCCATTTCATTGTGGTCCAAAATAGGTTGTAACACTTGATCTTCAAGTGTAGTGGCTTTTTCATCCCAAAAAAAACGGCCACGAAAATAATAGCGTTGGTTGACCAATGAAATAGAATTTCTTCTGGTTGGTACTTGGTTAAAACCTAAGCTTTTAACCGGAGAATCTGTAAAAGCCAATTCTTGTCTATGACAACTACCACAGGCTATGGTTCGGTTTTGACTTAAAGCTACATCATAAAATAACACTCTGCCTAAAGTAGCACCGGCATCTGTAACCGGATTATCAGTGGGTGTATTGTCAATTCCATTGATTGAACTAACGAAACTTCCGCCATCATTAACCGTAAAATGATAAGGCAAATTAAGATTAGCGTAATTGTATGGTGTTTCGGGTAGCGATATGATTGGCTGATTTTGTGTAATGGGAATATACTTAGCATCTTCTGAACAAGAAGTACAGCAAAAAAGCAATATAATTAAGCTAATAAAAAATCTAACCATCCAACCTTTATTTTAAATTTTTCCCTCCAACCACAGCGACGATTTCTCCTTTCGGCGGTTTGGTTTCAAAATGTTGGAGCAGCTCAGCGGCAGTGCCACGAATGGTTTCCTCGTGGAGTTTTGACAATTCTCGGGAAACGGAAACCGGACGGTCGGCGCCAAAATATTGCACAAATTCGCCTAACGTTTTCACCAATTTGTGAGGTGAAACATAAAAAATCATGGTTCGGGTTTCTTCGGCCAAAGCCAAAAAACGGGTTTGTCTTCCTTTCTTTTCGGGTAAAAACCCTTCGAAAACAAAACGGTCGTTAGGCAAACCACTGTTCACCAAAGCCGGCACAAAAGCCGTGGCTCCTGGCAAACATTCTACTTCAATATTGTTTTCTACACAAGCTCGAGTCAGTAAAAATCCGGGGTCGGAAATCGCGGGCGTTCCGGCATCACTAATTAAAGCAATGGTTTCTCCGGCTTGCAATCGCTTGATTAGATTTTCCACCGTTTTGTGCTCATTGTGCATGTGGTGGCTGTGCATGTGTGTAGCAATGTCAAAATGCTTCAACAATTTGCCACTGGTACGCGTGTCTTCGGCCAAGATTAAATCGACTTCCTTAAGCACACTAATCGCTCGGAAAGTCATGTCTTCTAAGTTACCTATAGGCGTGGGAACAAGGTAAAGTTTGCCCATTTAGTTAAATTTTCGCTCTACAACAGCCATAAAACGCTCCATATAGTCTTCTTTTCCTACCCAATAATTATAGTCGGGAATCACCATTTCGTTCAAGAAATTTTTGGCTTCTTCTAAAGTGTCAAAAGTGTTCAATTGCGAGATTACTCGGTTGAAATCTTCGTTGCTTTCTCCAAACAAATGGTTTACAAAAGCGATGCGGTCATTCAGGCCGATTTCTATGGTTTTAGCAAAAGCACTATTTAAAGATGCTGCCGGTTTGGGTTGTTCAATTTCCGGCTCCGGAGCATTTTCTTCTTTGGTTTCCGTTGGAAAAAGGGAAACTTCATTCGGTTTTACAAAAACGGGATCTACGTAATTTTCGCCCAGTAAATCTTCTAAGGCAATGTGCTTGGTTTCGGGTTTTAGTTCTGAGGCTGTCTCTGCTGGTACTTCCTCTTCTTCTTCCGCTAATTCAAATATTGGGGTAAAAAGCGGCTCTTCAGTGTTAGTTGCCTCTGTTGTAGTTACGGGAGTAGTTTCTATAATTTCTTCCTCAATTTCTTCCTCAACTTCTTCCTCAACTTCTTCCTCAACAACCGTTTCAACTTCAGTTTCGGCTTCAGTTACAACCGGCTCTTCTTGAGCGTCTTCGGCTGCAAGAGTTTCCACCTCAACTGCAAGTGCTTCCGTTTCAACTTCGGTTTCCGCTTTAACTTCAGCCATTACCACTTGTGGTGTTTCCACTTCAAGTGCCTTTTCTAATTTCTCTTCTAATTCATGGGCGTCAACATCAGATTGCAGTAGTTCAAAATTGTCTTGGTAAAATTTTAAGACCGATAATGTTTCGTATAATTTTTGCGTTTCCTTATACAATTGATCCACTTCCGATTTGTTTTTGAGTTTTAAAATTCGGTGCGCAATGCTGATTAATTCGGCTTCTAATCTTTTTTTCATGATGGTTTGAAATTATATGGAATAAGCTGGACTGTTTTTAATTCTTCTCGAAAGCATTTATTTAACCTCGGGAAGAAGTAACAATAATTAAAATTTTTCTACATTTGAGTCGACGTAAAAATAGCAATTATTCAGGTCGATTGGTTTTCGTTACAAAGTAATAAAAACTATTCATTTTTAGCGCAAGAAAAATACAAAATGTTTCTCGAAAATACAGTAAATCATAAAGAACAGTTTGGGTGGATTGAAGTCATTTGCGGGTCGATGTTTTCGGGTAAAACCGAAGAATTGATTCGCCGATTGAAACGCGCTCAGTTTGCCAAACAAAAAGTGGAAATCTTCAAACCTTCCATTGATACGCGCTACGATGAAGCAATGGTAGTTTCGCACAACAAAAACGAAATTCGCTCTACTCCGGTACCGGCCGCCGCCAATATCCGTATTTTGGCCCAAGGTTGTGACGTGGTTGGTATAGACGAAGCCCAGTTTTTTGATGATGAAATTATAGCCGTTTGTAATGATTTGGCCAATTCGGGTATCCGAGTGATTGTGGCCGGATTAGACATGGATTTTAAAGGCAATCCGTTTGGTCCGATGCCGGCGTTAATGGCTACGGCTGAATACGTTACTAAAGTACATGCGGTTTGTACCCGAACCGGAAATTTAGCCCATTACAGTTTCCGAAAAACCGACAGCGATAAGTTGGTTTTGTTAGGCGAAACCGAAGAGTATGAACCCTTAAGTCGTGCCGCCTATTTCAAAGCCATGCGTGAAAACATGGAAGTTAAAGATCCTGAACATTTGTCTTCAGAAGACCCAAGTGTAGCGAACTGACGCAATAATAAATCCCAACAACTTGACACTAACCCTACGAAATATCATTCCCATCCTTAAAGCCCATTGGGTTGGCCAAAATGATGTAGCTGTGATTGATGTGATATCCATAGACAGTCGCTCATTACAAAATGGCGAAAACACTATGTTTTTTGCCATCTCCGGGCCTAACAATGACGGTCACACTTACATCAACGAACTGATTGACAAAGGTGTTCGCCATTTTGTGGTAACACACATACCTGAGACAGCTGCCGGCAAAGCCAACTTTTTAGTGGTAGAAAACACGCTGGAGGCTTTACAAAAATTAGCCGCTTACTACCGAAGCTTATTCGATTTCCCTATTATCGGCATCACCGGAAGCAACGGAAAAACCATCATTAAAGAATGGCTGAATTTTTTGCTCAGTCCGGATTACAACATTATCCGCAGTCCGAAAAGTTACAATTCGCAAGTCGGTGTTCCGCTCTCTATTTTAGGCATCAACGAAAAACACAACCTTGGCATTTTTGAGGCCGGTATTTCGACCATGCATGAGATGGAAAAACTCCAGAAAATCATTCGCCCAACCATTGGCATTTTGTCCAATATCGGTTCGGCGCACGATGAAGGTTTTTCGAGTGTAGCAGACAAAATTAAAGAAAAATTAAAGCTGTTTACTTCGGTTAATGTACTGATTCTGAACAAAAACAAAACCATACAGGCCTTTGTTAACCCGAAAATCAAAACATTCAGTTGGTGTTCGGACAACAAAAGCGCCGACGTTTACATTACCAAAAAAAATTTAGGTGATTTAACCGAATTGCAAGTCACTTACAAAGAAGACACATTCCCGATTCTCATTCCGTTCCAAGACCAAGCTTCAATTGAAAATGCCATTCATTGTATGATGGTGATGTTGTATTTTGGCTACAATCCTAAGGTGATTCAAACCCGAATGGCGCAATTGTATCCGGTGGAAATGCGCTTGAAAGTGAAAAACGGCATCTACAACTGTACCCTTATCGACGACAGTTACAGCTCCGATTTCCAATCGTTGAAAATTGCCCTCGACTTTTTAGAGCACCAAAAGCAACACAAAAAGAAAACCATTATCCTCTCGGATATTTTCCAAAGCGGATTGAATAATGACGAGTTATATTCACAGGTATCACAATTGATTATTTCCAACAAAATCAACCGCGTTATTGGCATAGGCGAAACCATTTCACAGTATAAAAACAAGTTCATCAACGGCACTACTTTTAAAAATGTAGCCGAGTTTATGAATGCGTTTGACCGCTTGAATTTTGAAAACGAAACGATACTGATTAAAGGCGCACGCGATTTTCATTTTGAACAAATTGTTTCGATGTTGGAAGAGAAAACGCATGAAACCGTGCTGGAAATAAATCTCAACGCCATTAGTCATAACCTGAATTTCTTCAAATCGAAATTAGCGCCCAAAACCAAACTAATGGTTATGGTAAAAGCTTTTGGCTACGGTAACGGCGGATTTGAAATTGCCAAATTGCTCGAACACCACAAAGTAGATTATTTGGGCGTGGCTTTTGCCGATGAAGGAATAAGCTTGAAAAGTGCCGGAATTAACGTGCCGATTATGGTTATGAACCCGGAAACCACCAGTTTTTCGGCGATTATCCAACACCAATTGGAGCCCGAAATATACTCGATTAAAGGACTAAAAGCATTCCTTAAAATTGCCGAACAAAAAAAGCTTAAAAACTTCCCGATTCATATCAAAATCGACACCGGAATGCACCGTTTAGGCTTTGAAGAAGAACAGCTACCCGAATTAATTACCATACTAAAAGGCAACGAAACGGTTCAAATCAAAAGTATCTTATCGCATTTGGCTACCAGCGATGATTTAAAACACGATGCTTTTGCCCAATCGCAAATAGCTTTGTTTGAAGAATTATCGACCCAACTCACGGCTGTGTTAAAAATTAAACCGATTCGCCATATTTTAAACACTTCAGGTATTTCCAATTATCCTGATGCGCAGTATGACATGGTGCGTTTGGGTATCGGTTTGTATGGTATTTCCAACGATGAAGAAGAACAAAAATTCTTGGAAAACGTAGGAACTTTAAAATCGGTTATCTCTCAAATCAGAACTATAGAAGCCGGCGAAAGCGTAGGTTACGGGCGAAGATTTATGGCTGATAAAACCACTAAAATCGCAACGATTCCTATTGGTTACGCCGACGGTATTCGCAGAAGTTGGGGCAACGAAGTTGGCTATGTAGTCATCAACGGGAAAGAAGCCAAAATTGTAGGAAGTGTTTGCATGGACATGCTGATGGTTGATGTAACCAACTTAGATTGTAAAGAAGGGCAGTCGGTTGTCATTTTCGGTGAAAATCCTACGGTAACCCTGATGGCCAAAGCCCTTAACACCATTCCGTATGAAATTCTGACCGGGATTTCGCAACGTGTGAAAAGAGTTTTTTTCCGAGAATAAACTGAGGCTTCTTCTCTGTTTTTTCAAAATTTTATTTACCTTAGTTGTATTATTTAACCAAAAAACAAAACAATTATGGGATTTTTTAGTGATTTTAAAGCCTCTTTAATGAAAGGCGACGTCTTAAGTCTAGCCACTGCGGTTGTTATCGGTGGTGCTTTTGGAAAGATTGTAGGATCAGCCGTTGATGATGTTATTATGCCTATCGTAGGTCTTCTTACGGGCGGGATTGATTTTACCACCAAGTTTATTACACTTGACGGAAATTCTTATGAGAATTTAGCTAAAGCCAAAGAAGCTGGTGCGGCTGTCATTACTTATGGTAATTTAGTGCAAGCCATCATTAACTTCATAATTATTTCTTTCTTTATTTTTGTTGTCTTAAGAGCAGCTGAAAAAGCAAAAAAGAAAGAAGAAGCGGCTCCGGCAGCACCTGCTGGTCCAACACAAGAAGAATTGCTGACACAAATTAGAGATTTGCTTAAAAAGTAGTACCGCTACACTATATATTCTAACTAATCCGCCTCGTCATTGGGGCGGTTTTTCTTTTTGGGGATGAGTCGTTTTCGAATTCCGAAATTTTCACCTTAAAAACAAAAACAGCATTTGTTTTCTGATTACTTTTGTATTTCAATTTTTAAAAAATCTTAATTCTATTCATATGAAAGTTGCTGTAGTAGGTGCCACCGGCATGGTTGGTGAAGTAATGCTTCAAGTTTTAGCAGAAAGAAATTTTCCCGTAACCGAATTAATTCCGGTTGCTTCTGAAAAATCGGTGGGTAAAGAAATCGAATTCAAAGGCAAAAAATACAAAGTAGTTGGTTTACAAACAGCCGTCGACATGAAAGCCGACATTGCCTTATTTTCGGCAGGCGGGCAAACCTCTTTAGATTGGGCACCGAAATTTGCAGCAGCCGGAACTACCGTAATCGACAATTCTTCGGCATGGAGAATGGATCCGACTAAAAAATTGATCGTACCCGAAATCAACGCCCACGAATTAACGACTGCCGATAAAATCATAGCCAATCCTAATTGTTCTACTATTCAAATGGTTATGGTTTTAGCGCCTTTGCATAAAAAATACAATATCAAACGCGTGGTGGTTTCCACTTACCAATCTATCACCGGAACCGGTGTGAAAGCGGTGCAACAATTGGAAAACGAATACGCCGGTGTTCAAGGAGAAATGGCTTATAAATACCAAATCCACCGCAACGCTATCCCGCAATGTGATGTTTTTGAAGACAACGATTACACCAAAGAAGAAATGAAATTGGTACGCGAAACCAAGAAAATCATGAGTGATAACAGCATCGCGGTGACGGCAACTGCAGTACGTATTCCGGTCGTTGGCGGACACAGTGAAACGGTAAATATTGAATTCACCAACGATTTTGATGTGACCGAATTGCGTAAAATATTACACCATACTAACGGCGTGACCGTTCAGGATAATACTGACACTTATACTTACCCGATGCCATTGTATGCCGAAGGAAAAGACGATGTGTTTGTAGGCAGAATTCGCCGTGATGAAAGTCAGCCCAACACTGTAAACATGTGGATTGTAGCCGACAACTTAAGAAAAGGCGCCGCCACTAATACCATTCAGATTGCCGAATATTTGGTAGCGAATAAATTAGTTTAACAAAGTTGAGTTACTAATTCTAGCCACGAATTTCACCAATTACCACGAATTTATTTGTGCTAATTTGAGTAATTTGTGGCTTTTTCATTGAAAAAAATGTCCGGGTTTTTACAAATCCTAAAGTTTGTTAAAATTGGGCTGATTTTATCTGGTTTTACGCTACTTTTGTGAACATGAAAGAAAGATTACGCTATGTAAATGCTGCTATGGGACTGATGATATTGCTTGCAATATTGTTTCAGGCGGCGCACTCTTTCAACCACTTAACCAAACAGTTTTCCAAAGCACATTGTCATCACGTTTATCACAAACACCAAACAGAACTCCACCATGGCCATGATGGTTTAGAAAAATGTTTTACTTGTGAGTTCGCTTTCAGTCATTCGGTTAAAATTGAAAACGAAGCGCTTTCATTTGTAAATAAAGCTTTTTACACCCAACCTATTTTTGGCTATACTGCCGAAAACATTTCCTTTTTTAAAGGAAGTTCCTTTTTACTTCGCGGACCGCCGTCTGTTGTTATTTTCTTGACCTAAATTTAGTGTTAACGAATTAGAAAACAACAAAATGCAAAAATTCAGTTTGTTTTTTTGCTTGTTGTGTTTTGGTATTGTTTACAGTCAAAACACCATAAGCGGAAAAATAGTGGATGAAAATGATGTGGCATTAGAGAAAAGCCATATACATATTTCGTCGAAATCTACCAACAGCAAGAAAGACGGTTCTTTCATCATTCGCAATATTCCAAATGGTCCGGCTAAGGTTTTAATTACCTATGTTGGCTACAAACCTATTGACACCATTATAGCGGTGAATGGCAACTTGGAGATCAACTTTAAGATGAAACAAAAGAATGAACAATTGGATGAAATTGTAGTCAAACACAAAAACAACTATTTCAATCATTCGGTTTCAGAGCAAAAAATCAAAGAGAAAACCATTGAAAAGTTTAGTAGTCAATCTTTAGGCAATTTGCTGAAAGAAGTTCCGGGCGTTTCTGTTTTAAAAAGCGGCAACACCGTTGTAAAACCGGTTATTAATGGCTTACACAGCAGTCGTGTGGCTATTTTTAACAACAACGTCAAGCTGGAAGACCAACAATGGGGAATGGAACATGCACCCAACTTTGACGTGAATGCCGCCGGAAAAATAACAGTTTTAAAAGGTGCTTCGGCATTACAATACGGAGGTGACGCTATCGGCGGTATCGTAATTATCGAGCCTTTCAGCACCAAAAAAGACACGCTTTTCGGGAAAACCATTATGACTATGGAGTCGAATGGTCGAGGCGGTACAATTTCGTCCAGTTTACACAAAGGAAATTTCTGCGATTGGAGTTGGAATGCGCAAGGCAGTTTCAAATATTATGGCGACAGAGAAGCGCCCGATTATACGCTATCCAACACCGGAAATCGGGAAGCTAATTTTTCGGGCGATTTGAAATATATTGGAAAAAAATTCGACTTTGCTGCTTATTACAGTTTGTACAGCGCCACCATTGGGATTTTAAGTGCTTCTCATATTGGCAATGTGAATGATTTGTATAATTCGATTAATAATCAAACGCCATCGGTGACTGATGATTTTACGTATTCGATTAAAAATCCGAAGCAAAAAGTCCAACATCATTTGGCCAAGTTGAATTACAATTATTATTTCAAAGACGGCCAGACGTTGGCTTTACAATATGCTTTTCAATTCAACAATCGAAAAGAGTTTGATTTGCGCACCGGCGTTTCCGACAGCAAGCCTGCGTTAGATTTAAACTTGCTGACCCATACCGTGAATGCTGATTATAAGTTGAGTTTGGATGCTTGGGATTTCAAATCGGGGATTATGGGTTTGTACCAAAACAACACGGCCAATCCCAATACAGGAGTTCGTCCGTTAATTCCAACCTATAATAAATTTGACGCCGGAGTATATGCCGTAGCCGACAATCATCTCTCGGAAGATTTTTCGATTGAAGTGGGCATCCGATATGATTTTTCCACGATTGAAGCTACTAAATATTACTTGAAATCCCGTTGGGAAGAACGCGACTACAGTCCGCAATTCGACAACTTCATAGCCGGAGATTTTGGTACACAATGGTTAACCAAACCAACATTTACCTTTCATAATTTTTCGGCCAGTATTGGAACACAATATTCCTTTGGTGAAGGATTTGATTGGTATTTCAACCTTAGTCGTGCTGTTCGAAATCCGAATCCTTCAGAATTTTTCAGTGATGGCTTACACCATTCGAGCGGTATGATTGAGTTGGGCGACTTGCGATTGCGACAAGAAAAGTCGAATAAAATCAGTACTTCATTACAAAAGAAATGGGAAAAGGTAAAAATAAACCTCAATCCGTTTTTGAATTATATTGAAGACTATATGTTTTTGAAACCTGTTGGTTTTGAAACCACTATTCGCGGTGCTTTTCCGGTTTGGGAATACCAAAAAACCAATGCTTTGCTGACCGGTGTTGATTTCAATTCGGAATGGCAAATAAGTGAGCATTGGCAACATCGATTGTTGTTGACTTATGTAAACGGAAGAGACAAAACCAATAATGACGCTATTATTGATATGCCGCCGTTGACCCTTAACAACAGGATTCTATTCAGCAAAAAAGAATGGAACAATCTAACCTTGGAATTGCAAAGTGAAATGGTTTTCAGACAAACACAATTTCCCGATAATAACTTCACCACCAATATTATTGAAAACGGAGATTTTGTTCCGGTTGAAGTAGATATCAGCACGCCGCCACCGGCCTATCATCTTTTGCATTTTACTTCCGATTTCCAATTCAAGGTATCGGAACATTCCTTAGCAACCTTAGGTTTTTCAGTATTCAATATTTTGGATACGCCTTATCGAGATTATTTAAACAGACAGCGTTTTTATGCCGATGAATTAGGCAGAAACTTTCAAATTCAATTAAAAATTAATTATTAAAAATTTAAAACCATGAAATATTTAAACACCGCAAAAACCATACTTTTATCAGCAACCGTTTTATTTGCATCATCTTGCAGCAATGACGATAATGGCCCTGTTAACGAAGAAGAAGTGATCACTACAGTGACCACAACTTTAACCGGAGGCGGACAAGTGATTACACTGACTTCCAGAGATTTAGACGGAGACGGACCAAACGCTCCAACAATAACCGTTTCCGGAAATCTAACCGCTAATACTACTTATGCCGGTGAAGTTTCTTTTTTAAACGAAACCGTAAACCCGGCAGAGGACATTACTGTAGAAGTGGAAGAAGAAGGCGTTGATCATCAAGTTTTTTATCAACTTCCGACTGCGTTAGGAACCGTTGCTTATACTGATCTTGATTTGAACGGAAAACCAATAGGTTTGGCTTTTACTTTAACTACGGGAAATGCCGGAACCGGAAACCTAACAGTTACTTTGAGACATTTACCTAACAAATCTGCTACAGGTGTAGCTGCAGGCGACATTACCAATGCGGGCGGTGCAACAGATGCTTTAGTGACTTACCCGGTAACTGTTAACTAAATTTGTTAAAACACCTAAATAAAAAACGTCCCGAAAATTAGGGACGTTTTTTTATTAAAATCGGTTATCGCCATCCAACATTCGACCCAATCCACCGAGTAAACTGCCTTCTTCTCTGCCACTTCCGCCCGCTTTAGGTGCAGAAGCTATGATTCGGTCCGCCAAACGACTAAACGGCAACGATTGCACATAAACCGTACCGGGACCACGCAAAGTAGCGTAAAACAATCCTTCGCCTCCGAACAATGAATTTTTAATACCTCCAATGAATTCGATATCGTAATCTACATCTTTGGTAAAGCCTACGATACAACCGGTATCCACTTTTAAAACTTCTCCGGCAGCCAATTCTCTTTTGGCCAAAGTACCGCCGCTGTGCACAAAAGCCATTCCATCGCCTTCAATTTTTTGCATAATGAACCCTTCGCCTCCGAATAATCCGCGACCTAATTTTCTGGAAAATTCGATGCCAACTGAAACGCCTTTGGCAGCACACAAGAAAGCATCTTTTTGACATATAAACTTTCCTCCGAATTGTGTTAAATCGATGGGCACAATTTTTCCCGGATATGGAGAAGCAAAACAAGCCTTGCTTTTGGTATTATTTTGATTGATATAGGCCGTCATAAAAAGGCTTTCCCCGGTTAACACCCTTTTTCCGGCCGATAATAATTTGTCAAATAAACCGGATTGTTGTTGGGAACCATCGCCAAAAATAGTTTCCATTTTGATGCCGTTATCCATCATCATAAAACTTCCGGCTTCGGCTATCACTATCTCCTGCGGATCGAGTTCAATTTCTACATATTGCATTTCTTCCCCATAAATATGGTAATCAATTTCGTGAGCTTGCATAATCAATGTTTTTGGTTTTTGGCTTATTAGTTTACCATCTTTAAAAAAAGTTACAGTACCAATAAAAATCCAACGCTATTCTATTATAAAAGACGATATGTTAATAATTTAACTTTTTCAATACAATAGTTTTAATTTTTTAATGCTATTTTTACCATATTACTAATTAAACTAGCTGCCTATGAATTCCATGTTTACCACCATTGTTAGAATAGCTTTAGGTTTAGCGCTATTGGTTTTTGGCGCCAACAAATTATTTGCCTTCATTCCTATGGAAGCTCCAACCGGTTCTGCCGGAGACTTTATGAGTTCCTTAAACGCCACGGGTTATATATTTCCCGTTTTAGGTGTGTTGGAAATGATTATCGGAATTATGTTGTTACTAAAAAAATGGATTGCTTTTGCTTTGATCTTATTAGCACCTATTTCAATTAACATTTTATTGTTCCACTTGTTTTTGGGCATTTCAGGGTTACCGGTGGCCATAGTAATATTGGCCTTTAATGTGATATTAATTTACAAACATTGGCAACAATACAAACCTCTTTTTTATTAAAGGTTTTCAACCGGATAAAAAAACCGTCTCAATTAAATGAGACGGTTTTTTTTAGTATTCTATTTTTCCGATATGCCTCATATTTCTCAGGATTTTATCTTTTCTTCTTTCAATATAAGAAGAGGAATTTGTTGCCTTGTACTTCAGTGGATTAGGCAAGATTGCTGCGATTCCGGCCGCTTCTCTTTTGCTTAAATCAACAGCTGATTTTCGGTACCAATGTTTGGCGGCTTCCTCGGCACCGTAAACCCCTTTACCCATTTCGATGCTGTTAAGATACACTTCCATAATGCGTTCTTTGCCCCAGATAAGTTCGATCAGCACTGTAAAATAAGCTTCCAAACCTTTCCGGAGATAGCTTCTTCCTTGCCATAGAAAAACATTTTTTGCAGTTTGTTGCGAAATCGTACTGCCGCCTTTGATGCGTTTGCCTTTTTGGTTGTTTTTAAATGCTTTTTGCATGGCTTTAAAATCAAAGCCGTGATGGTTTAAAAAATTACCGTCTTCACTGGCAATGACGGCTTTTTGCAGATTGGGAGAAATCTCTTCTAACGGCACCCAATCATGACTTAAAACAGCATCTTTTCCTTCCCATTTATTTTCTATGGCACGAATAGCCATTAACGGCGTGAACGGAATCGGCACCCATTTAAACACTATCACCAATAAAATGGATATGGCAAAAAACCAAAGCATGGCTTTTTTAATCCAACGCAATATTTTTTTTATCATACTTATTTGACTAAATCGGCCAACTCTTGCCCTATTAAACTACCAATAGCTACACCCATGCCTCCCAATCGAACACCGCAATAAACATGCGTTGACAACTGTTCTACGATAGGGCGCTTACTTGAACCCATTCCCATAATACCGCTCCAACGATGGGCAATTGTGTATTCGGTTTTGGGCAAAATTACTTCTTTTAACAATGTTTCCAAGCGCTGCTGAATTAATTCGGTTTGACCGAACTCGGTCGTAGTTTCCCCTTTAAAATCGAGATTTCTCCCACCACCTAACAAAATTCGATTGTCAATATTTCTAAAGTAGTAATATCCTTGCTCTAAATGAAAAGTCCCTTTAATATCTAAATCGGGTATCGGATTGGTAATTAGAACTTGAGCTCTGGCAGGTTTTACTTGGTGGTTGGTTAACTCAGCAGCAAATCCATTGGTGGCAAACAACAACTTGCGTGTGGTAAAACTAAAATCGTTTGTCGATACGGTAACACCATCGCTTTTCTCTTGAAATCCTATTACTTCAACTCGATTCAATATTAAAATATCGTTGGCAATAGCTTTCTTCAACAACGCCTGCATCATTTTCCCGGTATCGATTTGGGCTTCGTACGGATTAAAAATAAGGTATTCTTGAATGCCGCTAAAATCGAAACGATCCACTTCTTTAGAAAACACCTCATTTCTAAAAATGGGCTTTAAAATATCATTTATAAAAGGCATTCGCTGCAAACATTCAATATAACCGCTTTCATCCGACTTCAAAAACAATTCATAGCCACCATAGGGCTTGAAATCGATAGCCTCATCGCCTAAGTTTTTTCGCAACAATTGGAGTCCGTTCCATCGCTTTTGAATCAACCGGATTACTTCCTCTTCGCTGTGTGATTTCAAATCGTCAAAAATTTCCGAAAGGCTTCCGAAGCAAGCAAAACCTGCATTCTTAGTACTGGCACCTTGTGGCAAAATACCTTTTTCTAAAATCAATATCTTACTTTGAGGAAAACGCTCTCGCAGGGCTAATGCACAATGCAAACCCACAATGCCGCTTCCTACTATGGTAAAATCGACTTGGGTAAACCAACTTTTAAGCTCCCAATAACTGAAATTCATGTAAAATTTTTTTCTAAAAATACTTTTTTTAGACATTCTGGTTAGCGACAATGTAAACTTTTTTCGAAATTTTCTTCGTTTTAAGTGTTTTATTATCTTATTCTTAATAACTAATCTTACGGTTTATCGATTTGTTAACAGATTTATGATATTTTCCCTTGCTTTATAAAAAATAGTTTTAATTTTGATTCACTATTTAACCAAACTAAATACTTTATGAAGCACAAATTACTCACTGTTGCACTACTGACTTTCAGTAGCATAGCTTTTTCTCAAACCGGGAAGTCGCTTTGGAACACTACCACAAAAAAGAGTGATATGATTCCGCTGGAAAGCAGAATGATATTGCCGGAAAAGAATCTTTTCACCCTTAATTTAGATCAGCTGAGAACAGTACTGGCCAATGCCCCTCAGCGCTTCAGTGAAGCAAGAAGCAACGGCATCACCTTGTCGATTCCAAATGAAAACGGAGTGTTGGAAAGTTTCCGCGTGTATGAAAACTCTGTTTTAGATCCGGCATTAGCTGCCAGATATCCTGAAATTAAATCTTACATCGGTATTGGTATTGATAACCCAACCGCTACTTCTTATTTTAGTGTATCGCCTCTTGGATTCAAAGCGATGACATTGAGTGCAGACAAAGCGGCTGTTTTCATTGAACCGATTTCACAAGATTTAACTACTTATACAGTTTACCGAAAATCAGACAAAGTACGTTCTTTGAATGCTTTTGAGTGTTCTGTAATTGATGAAGTAGCACCTCAAGTAGATCAAAGCACCCTAAGACCAAATGCAGATGACAGTACTTTGAGAACTTTCCGTTTGGCCATGTCTTGTACCGGAGAATATACCGCCTATTTTGGAGGAACAAAAGCTTTGGCTTTGGCTGCTATTAATAACTCCATTACGAGATGTAACGGGGTTTTTGAAAAAGATTTCGGGGTAAGAATGGTAATCATTGCCAATACTGATTTGGTAATTTACACCAGCGCTTCTACCGATCCTTATGCCGCTGCTTCCAGCATGTCGCAATGGAACTCACAATTGCAATCTACATTAACCAGTGTTATCGGTGAAGCCAACTACGATGTTGGCCATTTATTTGGCGCTACCGGTGGTGGTGGTAATGCAGGTTGTATCGGTTGTGTTTGTGTTAACGGTTCAAAAGGTAGCGGATATACTTCTCCGGCAGACGGAATTCCATCCGGAGATAATTTCGACATCGATTATGTTGCTCATGAACTAGGTCATCAATTTGGAGCTAACCATACTTTTTCGATGAGCAATGAAGGTACCGGAGCCAACATGGAACCGGGAAGCGGTTCAACCATTATGGGTTATGCCGGGATTACTTCTCAAGATGTTCAGCCACACTCAGACGCTTATTTTCATGCTATCAGTATCCAACAAGTAACCAATAACATCAAGGCTAAAACTTGTCAAACCAACACTGCTACCGGAAATGCTGTTCCTACAGCCAATGCCGGTTTGGATTACACCATTCCTAAAAGTACCCCATTTATGTTAACCGGTTCAGGAACTGACGCCAATGGTGATGCCTTAACTTATAACTGGGAGCAGTTTGACAACGCCGCCAGTACAGCAACAGGAGCTAGTTCAGCAGCCAGTGCAACAAGAACCAGTGGCCCTACTTTCCGTTCGTACAATTCTTCGACTTCACCTGTTAGATATTTTCCTCGTCTTCAATCGGTTTTAGCGGGAGCGACTACTACAGCAGGTACAGAAATAACCGTTGAAGCTTTGCCTTCTGTGGCTAGAACCATGAACTTCCGTTTGACTGTTAGAGACAACAGAGCCGGTGGTTCTGCCAATAACAGTGATGATATGATTGTAACTGTTAACGGTACAGCTGGACCGTTCACGGTAAGCGCACCAAATACCGCAGTAACTTATGCCGGTAACAGTTCTCAAACCGTAACATGGAATGTGGCAGGGACAACGGCTAACGGAGTTAACTGTGCTAATGTTGACATCTTATTATCTACAGATGGCGGATTAACTTATCCTTATACTTTAGTGGCCGCAACACCTAACGATGGAACACAAGCTGTGACTATTCCGAATTTGGCCGGTACTACAAACCGTATCATGGTAAAAGGAACCAACCACATCTTCTTTGATGTTTCTAACGCTAACTTTACCATTACCAACTCAGCTCCGGATACAACTGCTCCAACAGCTGCTACTTTAAGTGCTTCGGGAACTACTACTACTTCAACCAACTTGTCATGGAGTGGCGCTACAGATAATATAGGTGTAACAGGTTATGATGTATACCAAAATGGTACTTTCAGAGCTTCTACTGCTTCTACTTCTTTTGTAGCTAACGGATTAACCGCTGCTACGGCTTACAGTTTTTATGTAGTTGCAAAAGATGCTGCCGGAAATCTTTCTCCGGCCAGTAATACTGTAAACGTTACGACTTTAGCTCCTGATACTACTGCGCCAACAGCACCAACTTTAAGTGCTTCAGGAACAACTTCATCTTCTACAAACTTATCTTGGACAGGTGCTACCGACAATGTTGGTGTAACTTCATATGATGTTTACCGCAACGGTACTTTCTTAGCATCTACTGCTGCCACTACTTATGCTGTTACAGGTTTAACGGCTTCGACTGCTTACACTTTCTACGTAATTGCCAAAGATGCTGCCGGAAACGCTTCTATCGCCAGCAATATTGTTAATGTAACAACTTTAGTGAATTCAGTGACATATTGTACCTCTCGTGGTAACAACACTGCTGACGAATACATCAATCGTGTACAATTGGGTAGCATCAACAACTTATCCGGTAACAATGGCGGTTATGGAGACTTTACTGCTTTATCAACCAATTTAGTTCGCGGAACCAGCAACACTATTACTATTACGCCTACTTGGACCTCGACTGTTTTCAGAGAAGCTTACAGAGTTTGGATTGATTATAATAGAGATGGTGACTTCCTTGATTCAGGAGAACAAGTGGTAAATGTTACACGAACCACGGCTACACCTATCGCCAGAAGTTTTACAGTACCAACTACGGCATTATTAGGAACTACCAGAATGCGTGTTTCCATGAAATACAATGCATCACCTACCTCTTGTGAAACTTTTGCAGATGGTGAAGTAGAAGATTACACGGTAAACATTACTGCTACCGCAAGACCTGAAGATGCTAACATGGCTACTTTGGCGTTCAATGTATATCCAAACCCTGTAAAAGGCGATATGTTAAACATTGCTAATTTAGTTGAAGCCGCAACCTATAGAGTTTTCAACTTAATGGGACAAGAATTGGCTAAAGGCAAAATTGAAAACAATGCGGTTTATGTAGGTTCGTTAAAAGCCGGTGCTTATTTAATTGAAATCACCAGCGGAAACGCTACTAACACCAAACGTTTTATAAAAGAATAACCTAACCAAAACTTTATATTGCAAAAGACCACTCTCAAAAGGAGTGGTTTTTTTATTATAAGGCGAGAGGTTTGGGTTTTTATGCGTTCAGTGTTTCTCTGCTTACGCTACAACACCAAAGGCTTCTTTTCTTGAAGTTTTCACTTTACACAAACATAGCGACTGCCAAAGAATCAAAGCTTGTTGCGTTTTGACTTTTATAAAATCGGCAGGGTTTTATTCCACTGCGTTGGGTATTAATTATTTCATCCCTAAAGGGATTTTGGAATTAGTAGTTTATCACCTTACAGAGATAATATTACTAACAGGATTAGCCGGTAAAATTGAAATAAACAAGATTATTTATCTTGTGATTAAGAAAGGGAAAAGCTATTTATAACTCTTGATGTTGGTAAATAATGCGTTAATCTTTTTGGAGTAAAGGAACATTAGACTATCTATCGCTTAAGTCTTATTGACAATCAGTTAATACTATTAAATATGGTATTAGATGAATTAGATGCAATTAAATTATACTACTTTATAAATTCATAAAAAAATGCATTCTAAAATCAAAAAAAACATTAGTCGACTGATTCAAGATTTGTAAAGAATGTTTAAGAAATGAGTAAAACCAAATTAAAGTCCAAAAAGACATTACACAAAACATAACAAATTGAAAAAAATAAAAAAGCCCAAACATTACTGCTTGGGCTTTTTTATAATTGATAACTTATTACTTCACAATCAAGAATTCTGAGCGTCTGTTTTGAGCGTGTTGCTCTTCAGTACAAGCTGCACCACAATCAACTTTAGGCTCTAACTCACCCATTCCTTTAGCCGAAATACGGCTAGGGTCGATTCCTTTAGAGATAATGTATTGTGCAGTAGCTTTAGCTCTTCTGTCTGATAATCTTAAGTTATATTTATCGGTACCTCTATTATCGGTATGCGATTTAGCTAAGATGACCATGTTAGGGTTGTTCTTCATTACTTGAACCAGTTTGTCTAACTCAAAAGCACCCTCTTGAGTGATGTTGCTTTTGTCGTATTCAAAATAAATCGGTTTTAAGATAATTTCTGTTTCAGTAACAATTACATCGATAGGCTGTAAGGCAGCATCCACTTTAGCAGTTGGTCCTTTGCTGGAAGATACAGCAAATGAATTGCCTTCGTAACCGTCTTTAGAAGCTTGAACTACATAAGGACGATCACATTCTACACGGTATTTTACTTCACCTTTAGCGTTAGACATTTCCGTAGCGATTACGTTTTTCTTGTCGTCTAAAATAGATACGCTGGCATTGGCTAAAATAGCGCCTGTTTTAGCGTCGGTAACCACAATCATAACATCAACACCACAAATTGGGCTAACAGCGAAAATATCATCGTTTCCGCCTCTGTTAGACGATAAGAAACCAACTTTCTTAGACTCATTAAAAGTAAAAGCAAAATCGTCTTTTTCAGTATTCACCGGTTTACCTAAGTTAACCGCTTCAGCACCGCTTGACAAATCGATTTGGTACACGTCTAAACCACCAAAACCTTGTTTTCCGCTTGAGGCGAAGTATAACGTTTTGTTGTCATCAGCAATAAATGGAAAGCTTTCATTACCTTCTGTATTTACTTTGTTCCCTAAGTTTTGAGGTTCTCCGTAAGTACCATCGGCATTGACAGCTACTTTCCAAATATCAACACCACCAATACTTCCCGGTCTGTTAGAGGAGAAGTATAATGTTTTACCATCACGGCTTAAACTTGGGTTACTGTTGGAAAACGTTTTATCGTTGAAAGGCAACTCGGTGATATCACCCCAAGTGCTTCCGTTTTTAGTAGCTTTGAACAAATAAACCTGACTGAATCGGGCATTGTTCTTTTTGTCTTTCTCGAATTCCTTTTCTTTGTAACTCTCGCTGGCAAAATAAGCCGTATTCCCATCAGCACTGATAGTGATAGGTCCGTCATGCCATTTTGAGTTTAACTCAGTAACCGTTCCGGCATTAGTAATAGTTCCGTCGGTATTATAATCCGCTTTGTAAATGTCTAAGAAAGGTTCGTCAGTCCAACCGTAGTTTTTACGAGCACCGTTGCGGGCACTGGCAAAGTACAAACTGTTATCATACAATACGGCTCCAAAATCAGATTTATCGCTACTGATGTCAGAAGCATTTACATTGTACAATCTGGTTTTATCCAATAATCTTGGAATATAATTAGGATTTTCTTTGAACGCTTTAGCTCGGTTATCATTAGGAGCCGCTGCAGCAAACTTTTGCATTTGCTTATTGGCTTCTTCATACTTACCGTTGGCTTTTAACATTTGAGCATAACGATAGTAAGTCTCGGCATCCTGATTGGTTTCGGTAGCCTTTGCATACCATTTAACCGCTTCTGTTGAATTGAACATATTGTAATTAGCATCCGCTAATTGTTTGTAAACATAAGCGTCTCCTTTTCCGTCCTCAACCAATTTTTGATAAGCTTTAACAGCATCGACATATTCGAATCTGGCAAATAACTTATCGGCGGCTTTGGTGTCTTTATTTTGAGCCGAAAGAGAGAAACTTAGGGCTACAAAACTTAAGGTTATATATAGATTTTTCATTTTTAAGATTCTTTATAGGTTAGAAATATCTTGGTGAACGTGATACTTTTTTCGGGAAATTCAAATCAAATAACAACATCACCTCGTGAGAAGCAGGAGTTACCACATTCAAATCCGAAACGATATGATCGTAAGCATATCCTATTCTCAATGACGGTGTAACAGCAAAATTGACCATGGCTCCAAAAGAGTCTTCCAGTCTGTAAGTTGCTCCTAATTCTAACTTGTCATAAAGTAAAAAATTGGTTGATAAATCTACTGAGGTTGGAGCGTTAAGCGATGATTTAATCATGGCAAAAGGCTTGAACTTTAAATTTGGATTAATGTCAAACACATAACCTCCTGTTAAGAAATAGTGTAACTCCTCTGTTCCGTACTCTCTTCCGTCAAAATCTAAATATTTAGACTTAAGCATGTTTGGTACAGAGAAAGCCACATAGTATTTATCTGTGTAATAGAAAACACCGGAACCAATATTCAAGAAAGTTTCGTTGGGATTACCCGAACCGAAAACATCATCACCTAAATCCGGTAAAGTGGGATAAATGGTGTTGAAGTCGATTTTGTGCATGGTGAAACCGGCTTTTAAACCAAAAGCCAATCGGTGTTCACCTCCCAAGTTTAAAGTATAGGAGAAATCCGCATAGAAATTGTTTTCTTCTACCGGACCAATCTTATCTGAAATAACAGAAAGTCCTAACCCAACATTTCTTCCAACAGGACTATGGATAAAGAAAGTACCGGTGGTTGGAGCATCTTCTATCTCAACCCATTGTTTACGGTAAAGAACACCGCCCGAAACAGCCTCTTTCGAACCCGCATAGGCCGGATTCATTACACTCATGTTATACATGTACTGAGTGTAATGAGGGTCTTGCTGTGCGTTTAACTCAGTTAAACCTAAAGCTAATATTGCAATGAAATATATTTTCTTCATTTTGTTTTGTTTTATTTTGAATGCCAATTTATAATGTCCTATTGTGCTCTGTTGATATAAATCCAACCAGTCTTGGTCTCAGCATTATTTCTGTCAATAACATAATAATAAGTACCATCCGGAAGTTCATCACCATCATCAGATTGTCCTCCCCATTGATTAGTATAATTGGCACGGCTGTATACTTTCATTCCGTTTCTGTTGAATATGGTTAACTTTTTAACATTGAACCCTCTCAAGTCAAAAGTATCATTCAAACCATCATTGTTAACAGATATACCTTTTTGAATAACACAAGTAATAGCATCTACACTGAATGGCACAGACTCACTTAAACATCCGTTATCGTTAACGGTGACAGTGTAAGAACCAAGCTCTGTAACAGTAATACTTTGCGTTGTTCCAATTTCTACACCCAAATCATTTTGCCATGAGTAAGTAACTGTTTGAGGGTTAAATGACCCATCTACAGGAGCAGCAGTCAATACATAACTCACTCCTTCACAACCTCCGGTTACCTCAATGGCTACCTGTGGTATGATTGTAATTGTAGCTTGGCTATCTCCAACCAATTGACAAGTTGCAGCATTGGCATCAATATGATAAGAAACTGTGTAAGCTGTAGCACTAGGAGTACTAGCATCTACGGTAACAACTCCTGTGTTAGAATTTAGAGATAATCCTGCGGTAGATGAGAATACACCTCCCGTTGTAAACCCGGTTCCCAAAATAGGAGACTGCAAATTAATTGGATCAGAAGCACATACCGGTGAATTGTAACTAAAAGAAACTACCGGTGTAATCACTGGCTTAATTTCTAAAGTAAATGTAGCAGAAGTTGCCGCAACTCTACAAGTTGCTGCGTCAGCCGTAACAATAACAACAATTTGGTAAGTACCTGCCGTTGAAGCAGCTAAGTTAACAACACCTGTTGTTGAATTGATTGACAATCCTGTTGAAGGAGTTACAGAGAATTGAGCAAAAGTGCTGAATCCTGCGTCTAACGTTGGAGTTAAAGTAGAAGGTTGAGCATTTTGACAAATTGAATTGGTGCTGTAAGTAAATCCAACTATCGGATTAATTACTTGAACAATTTGAATAGTTACATCTGTTGAACCAGCACTTTGACAAGTTATCGGGTTAAAGGCTACTTCATACCTAACCGTATGTGATCCAATTGTAGAAGCCGCTAAATTAATTTGTCCTGTTACAGGATCGATAACTAAACCTGTTGTATTAACTTCTGAGAAAGTTCCACCAGTGGTAAATCCGGTAGTACTTGTGTTTGGTGTAGGGTTTGCTGCATCTTGACAGAAAACACCGGTTCCATAATCAAATGTTGTAACGGCCGGAATTGGGTTGGTAGGCGCTACAAATACATCTATAGGTTGAGAAGTACATCCTGTAGCAATATCTCTAACTACTAAAACATGTGTGCCAGGGGCAACAGCTGTGAAAGCAGGAGATGTTTGATAAGTTGTACCACCATCAATACTATATTCGTAGTTATTTACAAAATTACTGTAAGTGCCTACATTAGTGTAGTCTTGCGGATCAATTGCAGTCCAATCTGCCGAATTCCAAGTTGCATTTGGAGCAACAGCATCGGTATTTCTTCTGTAAGTATACCCGGCTTGATTACCCGGTGTGAAAGAAACTCCGTCAGTTCTTCCCCAAATATCAATTACGTTATTGGCTAAATTAGTTAATCTGATGTTATCGTTATCATTAACGCCTCCACAAGAAGCAAAAACTTGATTAGGAACAACACCGCCTTGGTTCACATTGCTTCCAACAGCTACAACGTGTGTTGCATTGTCATTAAGTGTTCCTGAAAGTGTTAAATCACAAGATGGATTACCGGCTACTGTAGTATAAATTCTTAACTTATAATTAGCTAAGTTTTTAGGAGCTCCGGTTCCGTTGAAGATTTCAATGTAAGTTAATGACCCTGTACTCTCGTCAGTCACTTCGGAAATGAACAAGTCAGTCGGAATAGTACCTGCTTGAGAAGTTGGCGAAGTAACCGTAATCGTTCCGGTAGCAGTAGCACAGTCAGACTGAGTCGCCGTGAAAGCTGGTGTAGGTACTGAATTAACAGTTACTTCAAAAGATTTTTCGTTATAACATCCGTTAGCATCAATAGCATAAACAAAAACGGTTTGCGATGCAGTGAGCGGCGCAGTAATATCAATTGGGGTTGTTGAACCACCCAACTGTGATTGTGTAAAGTAATTTCCAACGGCTAATGCAGGCAAAGTATAAGAATCACAAGCTTGTACTGATGCCGGTTGAACTACATTCGGTAACGGTAAAATCTCTACCTGAGTACTTGGATTAACATTGGTACAAACCGTTGAACCCGGTAACGAATAAGTTACCGTATAAACACCAGGTGCACTAGTACTCGGATCAATAGCTCCAGTATTAGCATTGATATTTAAACCTCCATTTGGAGAGGCAGAGAAAGTACCACCAGCAGTACCATTAACTGTAACAGCCTGAGGAGTATTAATATTTTTACAATATGATGCAGCTCCATAAGAAATGGTAGCTGTTGAAGGAGCAGTAATATTAATTGTAAATGATTTCTCTTTAACATCACAACTTGCTGTTGCGGCCACAGTATTAGTAATCACATAATTACCCGGCGCACTGGCTTGTAAATCGATTTCTCCCGTTGCAGTATTAGCAAACACTAAACCTGTAGGCGAAGATGGAGACAACGAGAACACTCCTGCTACCGAACCTGCTGTTATAACAGGTATTGGGTTAGGTGTTGAAGGATCTTTACAATAAGCAACAGGGCTGTAAGAGAAATATGCATCCGGACAACAAAGTGTTGTTCCTGCTCCAGTTTGACCTTCATTGGTTTGCGTCAAGTTGATGAAACCGGCTTGGTTAGAGAAATTCGTAATCAATACAATATAATATTGTCCCGCTTGAGCATTGGCAATATTCAAGTTTTCAGTAGGAGCAGCAGAGTAGCTACAGCCTGTTTGTTGTGTTACCGGCACTCCAATACCCGGAGCAGCAAATGGTGCAGCTGTACCTATGAAAGTACAGGCAGCAGCCTGACTCGTAAATGGTCCCCAAGCAGCATAATCAACATCAATGTTAGGAGTTCCTCCAGGAGTTGTTGATTGCGTTAACAAGAAGTTAATTGGACCCGTAGTAGCCACTTGAATAGTAAAATAGGCTGGATTTGGCGAAGTAAACAAACAACCAATAGTACCTAAACTCGTTACACCCGTTGTATTCGCATAATTTGTCAAACTACATACTGTAGAAGCGGTAGGACAAGTTGATGGTGTAGAAATACATAAATTAAATGTTGATGTTTGTGGAGTAGCAGCATTCGAATAAACTCTAATGTAGTAAGTATTACCAACAACTAAGTTATTTAATACTCCTGAAAGAGAGTTTGCTGCACTACAAAAGATTTGTGTTAAAGTACCACACTGACCTGAATAAGCTGCAAAGTTCAAGTTTGTAGTTGAACCTACAACGTTTTGTAAAGCTACATTCAGGTAACTGTTAGTAGCAACAAACTGATACCAAACATCATCATCAGCTGTTCCAATACAAGGTGCGATAGCCGGTGAGGCAGAGGCTGTTGCTCCTGCTAATGAACCCGGTGTTACTTGTTGACAAACAGCTGAAGAGTTAACCGGTGCAAAAATTGCGGTTTGACACTCATCGTTTGCTAATAATGTATTAAAGTTAAATCCATTAGACCACAAACTTGTTCCTGAAGTTGGACAAATTGATCTAACATAAAAAGTATATTGTGTCCCTGGGTTTAATCCGCTGAATAATGCACCGTTAGTTGAAACAATAGTTCCGGTTGCACTTGGTAGCGGCACAGGTGAACCAGCCGGCAAAATAATTACTTCCCATTGCGTTACATCAGCACTGGCCTCTGTCCAGCTCAATAGTGCTGAAGTTGTAGTAATTTGGGTAGCCGTTAAGGCAGTTGGTTTAGCACAGTTTGGTGCAGGATCACAAGTAACATTAGCAACCCATCCAGGATTGTTGATAGAAGTATCACTTCTGAATCTGAACGTTAAACATCCATCGGTACTTGATGAAGTAAATGGTCCAGGAATAGTTGTTCCCCAGAAACCTCCTGCCAATCCTCCCGGAACGTTTGCCGGTGGATTTGTACTGGCAATTTGCGGCGCATTGATAGAGTTCCCGTCAAAAACATATAAAGCATCCCAGTTAGCCTCTGTATTGAAAGAGGTAAATGTAACGGTAACCACATTGCCCGGTGTAGGACAAATAGTTACTGTTGAATCTGAACTGTTTGGGTAATTTGCATTAGCACCACCAGCGTCTACATATTGACCACCACAAACCGGAGGAGCCACTTGTGTAGTAAAGGTAGTTGGACCGGTCCAAGGACTTATATCATTAGCGGCACATACCGCTCTAACATAAACATCGTAACAAGTAGTTGGTGTCAATCCAGTTAGGGTGTGTGTTCCTGAAGTAGTTACACTTGTTCCGACAGATGTAGCTGTAGGAGCAGGAGAACCACATGGTAAAGCAATTACTTCCCAAGCAGTTTCAGTATTCCCGTTTACCCATGATACAGTAGCCGAAGTAGATAGCACATTACTTGATGTTAAGGCTGTTGGTTCCGGACAAGATGGCAAATCTTCAATAATTACATTGTCTATATACAATCTCCATCCGTCTAAACCTCCTTGAGGTACATGCCATGCGATATTTACAGGTCCTGTGTAACCTGCTAAACTTACTATACTTTGAACATACGTTGTATTACTATAAGTAGCTAGTGGAAGTAATGTTGTTGTGAAATCAGCTGGACTGGTTCCGTTGGTTGACAACATTACTCTAAAATCATTAGGTTCTCCGGTTGATTGAACTCTATAGTGGAATTTCAACCTTTGGTTTCCTGTTAAAATGATTTGCGGAGAAATTAACCAATCGTTGTTAGCTCCCGCATTGAAATCTGTTGTGATGGCCGCACACTGGTTTCCTTCAAAAGGATTGGTAGCGTAGTTCATATTCCATAAATCAGTATCTCCGTTAACATTAAGAACTGTCCAACAGTTTTCAGTAGTAGAAGTACTATTGAACCCTTCTTGGAATGGAACGTTAAATGGCGCACACAAAGTATTGAATAAGAAAGGGCCTGCCCAAGCACTAAAAGTACCATTACCACAGTCAGCTCTTACATAATATTGGTATGCCGTATTAACTGTTAAACCTGTTGCAGGATAGTTGGTATTAGTATTGGTTTGCACCCCTGAACCAGCCGGAATTGGAGAACCTGCGGTTTGAACAGCAACTTCCCAAGAAGTAGCGCCTCCAGGGTTAGCCCAACTTAAGTTAGCCGAAGTTTGAGTAATTCCGGTAGCAGTTAATGTAGTTGGCATTGCACAGTTAACTGCCTGAATTACCAAAGAGTAACCTACTGTTTGAGGAGCAGCATTAGTTGAAATAACAATAATGTATTGTTGTCCTGCTACAACAGGAATACTTGGAATTGATCTAACACCACTTCCGGTATTGGCTACACCTGCAATACAGTTAACCCCTACGTTGGCACAGCCTTGATATACAAAAATCCCTGACCAAGTAGCCGAAGGAGTCATGGTTACACTAATGGTTCCATTAGCGGTTGGAGTATAAGAATAAAACACATCGTTACCCGTCATATAGTTAGTAGCGGTACCGGCACAAGCTGCAGGTTGCGCAACATCTGTAGTGTCCCCATAATTACTGGTGTTATCATTAGTACTATATGGTACAGACGGGATGATTATTGGCGCCGCACAGGTAAACCCCGGCGATGTAGTAGCAAAAGCAAATGGTCCTACCCATTGACTGCTGACACCGTTAGCACACAAAGCTCTTACATAATATTTGTAATTGGTTGTTGGAGTAAATGGCGTTCCCGTG